>CAJDXA010000018.1_pt1 | contig 41276 bp, 36 predicted proteins | sample 7391711 | NCBI WGS metagenome assembly CAJDXA01 (sample SAMEA7055748, study PRJEB34461) | soil metagenome | biome: terrestrial ecosystem; feature: Peninsula; material: soil | place: Antarctica | collected 2016
GCCTTAAATGCGATATCAGGAATGGAAACGAAAAGGAGAACTGGAAAGTCGTTTAGCTCAGAATCAGGATAAAAAGTATATTCAGCTTGAAAATACGCCCTGGGTGCGTAAAAGCGAATCTGGCACGGAACAAATGGCACTGCTGGGCTTATTTTTTAACCGCGCGCATATGGATCAGGTCATCGAATCCAATCTAACAAAGTGGATACAGAGTCAAAACCCGGATGGTGGCTTCCCCTGGATCAAAGATGGTTCCTCCAGCTTCTTCATAACGGTACGGTTTCTCGAACAATGGAATAAAATAAAATGGGCTGGGATATCCACCGACTACTTTACCGAGGATGAATATCGTCGTGCTCAGGAATATGTGGACACTGAGTTTCTGAAGTCATGGAAAAAGATGAAGGGAGATTCAGCAGATTCTACTATTTATTATCAGCACTTTATTCCTTTTTTCTTGCAACGTGCCTATGGTTTTACAGAAACAGATCTTACAACGGAATTTATTCAAACCTGGAAAGAGCTGAAAGACTCCGTTTACGTAAATTGGTCAAACTACGATTCGGGACTTCGAGCAGATATTGGAATTGCAGCATGGCATCTGGGTGATAAAAATAAGAGCCGGAATATAGTGGATGCTTTTATCGACAATGCTATCCGTAACCCTGAGTTGGGTACTTACTGGCGATACAACCATCAAAGGCAACAAAACGGTTATTTGGCGGTCCTTGCTAAGATCACAGAATTGCTTGTATTGAATGGAGAATCAAGCCTGGATACAGGAATTACCCAGTGGATTTTGGTGAATAAAATGACCAATGATTGGCAGCAAAATCCTCATGTGACCTCCCTGATGTTGAGTCTTTTGAAGATGAAAGGAGAGTGGACTACTACTTCCAGGACAACGATTATATCCGATGGACAGGAAAAGCAGATTTCAGGTATAGGAGATGTGGATAATATCACGCTCACCAGAGAAGAATTGAAGTCATTCCGCATCAACCATGTAGACGGGCCGCCGATTTGGCTCGGCATTATTACAAGTATAAAGGTCCAGCCGGAAGATGAGATCAAGCAAAAAGGCGATATCCTTCACATCGAAAAAATAGTAACCGGCTCCACATCGAAAGATTTTTTACAGGTCGGTGAGCAATTGATCATTCGATTGAAACTATCTACGGACCGGGACCTGGATTATGTGTATATCGAAGACCCGTTAGTTCCGGGCATGGATCCTGGGATTAGTCTGAGTGGATACCAGTGGAAATATGGATTATCGTATTATCAGAGTTTTAATTCAGCTTCAGCTCAATTTTATATTCAACATCTTCCCAAAGGAGAGTATATTCTGGAATATAAAACGGGCGTTGTCCGCTCTGGCACCTTCAGAAATCCCCGTACCAAAATTCAATCCTATTTTGTCCCTGAGATCAATGGCTTTGATCAATGGAAACCGAAGGTGGAGGTGTACAGAAAATAAATAGTGGTTATTGCAGTCAGCTTTGTTGCTATGTTCATTTGATTCACTATCGATGAGATCAATTGCAAAATGAATAGGATATGCCTATATTCACGTCAATATGATTGATATACATGTGAATTCAGAAATCCAACCATTAAAAAGAGTTGTGGTCCACCGGCCCGATGAGGGAATTAGTCGGGTGAGCCCGCGGCGTTCCGAAGAATTATTATTTGATGACATTGTCGATTACCAGGGCATTTTAAATGAGCACGAGACGTTCACACGGTTACTTGATCTGTTTATCGGATCTGAGAATGTGCTTGAGGTGGAGGATTTACTTTATGAAACGTTGGATTCAAGTGATAATATCCGGGATCGGCTTATCCATGATATTCTCCAATTTGATGAATTGCCAGACCGAATCGGACAGCTTTTGGCAACATTGTCGGCAAGAATTTTAGCGCATACCCTGATTACTGGATACCTGGAACAAGAAAATATTTATTTTCTAGATCCCATTCCCAATTTTATATTCACCCGGGATATAGCTGCCGTAGTCAAGGATCATATCATACTAACCAGGGCAGCCAAAGACGCCCGTTACAGAGAAAATATGCTCACGCGCTATATTTTCAAACATCATCCTTCTTTTGAAATGCTAAATAAAAGAGGAGAGATCATCGATATGAATGACGTCAATAAATTCCCACCTTCCAGGATGGGAGAAAGCGTATCGATCGAGGGAGGTGATATTATGATGATCAATCAGGAATATTTATTGGTTGGTGTAAGTGAACGAACAAATGCATATTCGGTAAATATCCTGAAAGATATGCTTTTTGAAAAAGGATTGGTCGATCATGTGGTACAGGTGAATATTCCGCTTGAACGTTCTTTTATGCATCTCGATACCATCATGACCTGGATAGACCATGGTGTATTGGTGAATTATAAACCGGTCATATATGATGGACTTAGCTCTTATGTGACTCTTTATCATCGGAGTGGGGTAGAGCGTACTTATCCGTCGGTCAAAGAATTTGTAGTGAATGAAATCAATGCAAACACCCGTTTTTTACATACAGGAAAAGGTCTGAGTCCTTTTCAGGAACGGGAGCAATGGACTGATGGTTGCAATCTCCTCACGATAAAGCCCGGTGTGGCGATTGCTTATGATCGCAATCCCTTAACGAACGAAGTGTTTATAGAACATGGATACTCTGTCAGACCTGCCGGGGAGATAATATCAGAACTTGAAAATGGCAGTCGGCAACCACAAGACATTGAGAAAACCATTATCACGCTACCATCAGCAGAATTATCCCGTGCCCGAGGAGGTGCGCATTGCATGACTTGCCCACTGAAAAGACAAGAACTATAACAAAGGAAAGAGATCAGACATTAAATCTGAAATGCATAATGTCGCCATCCTTCACTACGTACTCCTTCCCCTCAACGGCCATTTTACCAGCCTCTTTAACGGCAGCCTCAGAGCCAAACTTTATATAATCTTCATAAGAGATCACTTCTGCCCGGATAAATCCTTCTTCAAAGTCGGTATGGATTACTCCTGCCGCCTGAGGGGCTTTTGTCCCACGCAGAACCGTCCATGCCCGGACTTCTTTTACACCGGCAGTAAAATAGGTAATCAGATCAAGTATTTCATAACTGGCCCGGATCAGACGATTTACACCTGGTTCGCGAAGGCCCATTTCTTCGAGGAACATCATGCGCTCCTCTTCATCATCCAACTGTATTATTTCGGATTCGATCTCCGCTGATATCCGGATGATTCCTGCGTTCTCATTTGCTACCGCCGCCTCAAATGCACGAGTCAACTCATTCCCTGATACTACAGAATTTTCATCTACATTACAGACGTACAGAACAGGTTTAGCGGTTAACAACATCATGTCATCCATTAGTTCCTGTTGGTCTTTGGACAAATTCAGCGTTCGTGCCGGAAGGCCTTCCTCCAGCTGCTGGAGAATGTACTGCCCATTTTCCAATTGTCGGGCTGCGTCCTTATCACCGGATTTGGCATTTTTCTTAAGTTTATCGACTCGCTTGGTTACTGCATCAATGTCTTTCAGCAATAGTTCTGTATCTATGATTTCTTTATCCTGTACCGGATCTACTTTCCCATCGACATGGATTATATTGTCATTTTCAAAACATCTGACGACATGCAAGATGGCACTGACTTCCCGGATATTGGCAAGAAACTGGTTTCCGAGACCTTCTCCCTGGCTGGCCCCTTTAATCAATCCGGCAATATCAACAATCTCGACTGTAGTCGGCAATACACGTTCCGGCTTCACTATTCCTTTCAGTTGCTCCAATCTCTCATCAGGCACAGTAATAATACCTATATTGGGATCCTTAGTAGCGAAGGGATAGTTGGCCGCCAGAGCTTTGGCAGCTGTAAGAGCATTGAACAAGGTTGATTTTCCGACATTCGGCAACCCTACGATACCACATTGTAAAGCCATGAGATCTATATTGTTTTTAAAGGGCGGCAAAGATAGATTTATATCTTTGCATTCCCAATGCTTTGTGACGGAAGTAATCTAAAAACTAAATTTCATGAATTATCTGGCACATCTTTTTTTATCCCGACACCATCCTGAAGCCGTCCTGGGAAATTTCCTAACGGATATGATGACCATTAAAGAAATCAAAGCCTGGCCCGAAGAATTCAAAGAAGGTGTGCAATTACATCATCACATCGATGCCTATACCGATCATCACCCTGCCAATAAAAACATGAAGCGGTTGTTACGGCCTTATTTTCATAAATACGCCGGTGTGGCCCTGGATCTATATTATGATTATATTCTATATCAGAACTGGGAGGTGTACTCGGATCTTGACTTCCCAGTCTTTAGAGATAATCAGTATAGCATCATCCGGGATAAACAATCTGCGATTCCCGACCGGTTGCTGCCTACCGTAGAGCATATGATCACTGGAGATTTCCTACATCGGTATACGACCATAGAAGGTCAATCTTTTGCATTTTCAAAAATGAATCAAAGAGCGAAGTTTCATACTGGTTTTGAGCAGGCTGTCAATGTTTTAGAAAAGCATAACAACGACCTTTCGGACCATTTTAATTTGTTTTTTCCCGATATGGTCGGTGAAATGAAAAAATGGACGATTAATGTGGAAGGCTTAGAAGAATGATCTGAAAGGAACAAAGGTTACGTCGGGACATCCTACATTTAGGTTATAAATCCCAGATTATAATTCTGAAATCTAAAATCAAGATGTCTATCCCTCAAAATGAAATGAAAAGGTCAACATCTGAGAAAGAGCTTTCTGTAGTAATCCGGCATCAGATTTTTGTTGATTGTTGATTAAAATATTGGATATTCCTTTGGTTAGTTTTATCTCCGGTGAGAGTATGAAATACGGGAAAAAGAACTGCATGCCAATCCCGCCTTCCAGTGAATAATCGGAAGCAGAAACATTAAAATCCGAATTAACCGAACGGGATTTACTAGATATATCAAACGCATATTTGAACCCACCAAAAACATAAACCCGCATATCTTTATAGGGATGAGATTTGTACCGGACATGAAAAGGTAATTCACCATATACATAATCCAGCTTCATTGGACTTTGCTCCGAGACAACAGAAGAATGTTGATACATCATTTGCATCTGCCCAAAAGAAAATCCAGGCAATAACCGAAAATCCCAGTAATCGCCTATTTTCAAGTTCCCGATCACCTTGATATCATATCCGGGACTGGAATAAGACTCGATAAGTGAAATACTCTTTTGGCTTTGAAAGTCTTCACTGTGCAATACCTTTAAGTTGCTTTTGTGAAGACCAAAAGAAATACCGAAATAGTAATTTTTGTGCTGTTTGTTTCGATAATTGTGCGATCCATTACCTCCTTGTGCAAATAAGACTGTTCCCAGCAGGCTAAAACAAAGTAGGGTAATTATTTTTTTCCTGAATATATCTGGCATATACCTAATGTGAGTTCAGTACATTGAACGCTATTAAAACCAACTTCTTGTAATTTATTCAGGAACTTTTCACGGTCAGGAAATGCTTGAACCGAATCATATAGATATTGGTACGCTTTAGAGTCACCCGACCGGATACGACCAACCAAAGGAAGTATATTTTGAAAATAAAAATTATAGAATTATAAATAGATCCTTCCGGACGTAACACTCTATGCATCTCAGTCAATCCCTTATCCAGGTCTTCAAAATTACGAACACCAAACGAAGCTGTCACCACATCATAAGTATTGTCAGCCTGAACCATTTTCTCCGCATCCCCCAATGAAAGACTTATACGCGTACCCATGTTTTGCTGATCGACCTTTTTACCAGCAACTTCAAGCATTTTGGCTGAAATATCCACGCCATCCACATGCACATCTCCATCTTTATGAACCAATGTAAGAGCTACATCACCTGTTCCCGTAGCAACATCCAGTACTTTACCAGGTGAATGCGAAAGGATCAGGTCTGTTAATTTATTTCGCCATTTGACATCAAACCTTGCCGACAAGAGACGGTTCAGAAAATCATAGCCCCCCGCTATATTGTCAAACATCCGGGTAACTTGCTCCTTCTTACCTCCTGCCTCACTGTCGTAGGGCTTGACCTTTTCCGATATATCATTGTTCATTTTGATGACCACTTTTTGGTGTAAGGGCAAAAATACAGTAATTGTGGATAATTCAGTTTGATATTGATTATTAAATGCTATAAATTTTTAATACATTTGCATCGCTTAAAAAACACAGAGATTGATATAAATGGCACATCAGCAAACTATTATCCCAATTAACATAGAAGATGAGATGAAGACGGCATACATCGATTATTCGATGTCCGTCATTGTTTCTCGGGCATTACCAGACGTACGTGATGGATTGAAACCTGTCCATCGGCGTATACTGTATGCCATGCAGGACCTGGGATTAGCCTATAATAAACCTCATCGTAAATCAGCCCGTGTCGTAGGAGAGGTGCTCGGGAAATACCACCCTCACGGAGATTCCTCTGTATATGAAGCAATGGTGCGGATGGCTCAGGATTGGTCCTTACGATACCCATTGGTGGATGGTCAGGGTAACTTTGGCCATATAGACGGAGATAAGGCGGCCGCCATGAGGTATACGGAAGCACGTTTGGCGAGATTGGCGGATGAACTGCTAAGTGACATCAAGAAAGAAACTGTTGATTTTAGATTCAACTTTGACGACTCTCTGCAAGAACCTACCGTGCTACCTTCCAGCTTCCCCAATCTATTGGTGAACGGAGCATCCGGGATAGCGGTTGGGATGGCTACCAATATGCTCCCTCATAATATGACTGAGGTCATAAGAGGCGTGATTGCTACCATACAGAATCCAGAAATAGATATTGATGGATTGATGGAGCACATCAAAGCCCCGGATTTTCCAACGGGTGGAATTATCTACGGAGTGGAAGGTGTCAAAGAAGCATTCGAGACCGGGCGAGGACGTATTGTTCTGCGAGCCAAGTCAGATATCATTGTGGACGACAGGGGTCGGGAAACCATCATCATATCTGAAATACCTTACCAGATCAATAAAAGTGCATTAATCATCAAGATTAGTGAGCTAAAACGGGATGATAAAGTACCAGGAATATCTGATGTGCGTGATGAATCTGACCGGGAGGGAATACGTATCGTGATTGAGGTGAAGCGGGATGCAATGGCGCAAGTGGTTCTTAGTAAACTATATAAATTCAGCCAGCTACAAACTTCGTACGGAGTGAATAATGTGGCTCTGGTTAAAGGAAAGCCACAGTTATTATCACTCAAAGAATTAATCGTTGAATTTATCGCATTCCGTATCGAGATCGTAGTGCGGCGGACACAATACGACCTTAGAAAGGCAGAAGAAAGAGCCCATATCGTAGAAGGGCTGATCATCGCAGTCGATAACATAGATGAAGTCATCAAAATAATACGTGGTTCTAATACTGTGGAAGCAGCACGTGAGGGATTGATGAACCGTTTTGAATTTACAGAATTACAAGCAAGAGCCATTCTTGATCTCCGTTTACAGAAGTTAACAGGTCTGGAAATCGATAAGCTCCGTGCTGAATTTGATGAATTGATGAAAAACATCACCTATTTCAAAGAGGTGCTGGCAAGCATTGATCTTCAAAAAGAAATTGTTACAAATGAACTAATTGCCGTCAAGGAACAATTCGGAGATGAACGCCGTACAGAGATAAGTTATTCAGATGGAGAGATCAGTATAGAAGATCTGATCCCCAATGAGGAAATGATCGTTTCAATCTCTCATCTGGGATACATTAAACGTACAAAATCAGATGAATATAGGGTCCAGGGCAGGGGAGGGAAAGGGTCCAAAGGATCCAGAACCAGAGATACCGATTTCCTGGAACACGTTTTTGTTGCTGATGCACACAATTATCTACTTCTGTTTACAGAACAAGGCAGGTGTTTCTGGTTACGTGTATATGAAATACCGGAAGCCAGTCGAATATCTACAGGACGGGTTATCCAAAATATCTTGCAGATCCCCAAAGATGATAAGGTGAAAGCTTTTATAATCGTTAAAGATCTTACTGATGATGAGTTTTTAGAAAATAATTTTATTATTTTCAGTACAAAACGGGGTATGATCAAGAAAACTTCGCTCAAGTTATACTCACGGCCACGGATAACAGGTATTTATGCGATCACTATCAACGAAGGTGATCAACTTATAGAAGCTAAGCTGACCAATGGGCAAAATGAAATTTTACTCGCCAACCGAAATGGACGGGCAATTCGTTTCAATGAACAAAAGGTTCGGCCGATGGGACGAGGTGCGGCAGGTGTAATAGGAATCCGTCTGGATGATGATAAAGACCGCGTCGTTGGAATGGTATGTGTAGAAGCTAATGATCCTGATGCAACAATTTTAGTTGTATCCGAGAATGGTAATGGAAAACGTTCTCTTTTGGAGGAATATAGAATTACCAACCGGGGGGGTAAAGGTGTCAAAACCATGAATGTCAATAAAAAGACAGGACCGTTGATCGGAATGAAGGCTGTGACAGATGAAGATCATCTGGTCATCACCAATAAGTCCGGACTGACTATCCGTATGGATGTAGCTAAAATTCGGGTAATGGGACGTGCTACACAGGGAGTTAGACTCATTTCTTTGAATAAGAAAGATGCAATAGCTGATATTACAGTAATAAAAGGTGACGATGAAGATGATATAGAAGAGATCATTCCAATTGATGAAGAGGAATAATTTTTAACACATCCATACAATTACCTTAACAAGAATAAAATAATTATTATTATATTTCATCAGTCATAGAAATGAATTTAATCATAAACAGTATTTACCAATGAGAAAAATTATAATTTTTGCCCTGCTTTTGGTTTTCGGAACCATCACCCTGCATGCTCAGGATAATGCAAAAAAATCATTCAGGCTAGCAAAACGAAATCTGAGTTCATTTGAACTGGACAATTCCAAAGTAGCTGAACTGGATGAAGCTGTAAATCTGATCATGGCCACAGCTCAGGATGAAGAGATGAAGAAGGACGGGAGTATGTGGAATACTATGGGTAGCATTTATAGTGCTTATCTGGAATTGGACTACAAAAGAGGGCTGATGGATGAGAATTATAAGCCGCAGTTTCTGACGGAGGCTAGTAAAGCTTACATGGCATTCAAGAAAGGCTACGAGGTAGCCAGCAAAAGTAAAGATAAAGATGATGCTTTAGCGGGCATGGGTGGATTGATTCAATCAATGAGCAACTCAGGAATCACGGTTTTGCAGGCAGGTGATGCTATAGGAGCCTACAATGTCTTCAGAAATGTACTGGATATTCATGAATTGCTGAAAGAAAATGGAAAGGATAGCCCTCTCAATGACTCGGAAGCCATGAACAATCAGGTTTTCCTGGCTGGTTATGCTGCTCTTCTGGCTGAACAATATGAGCTAGCCAAGCCATATTACGCTCAGCTGAAAGAAAACAATTACAATGATCCCAGTTTGTATGAGGGATTGTTCAAGATCAAGATGCAGGAGGATCCGGATGCTGCTGAAGCTATATTACAGGAAGGACGTGAGAAATTCCCCGATGATCTTACACTGCTCTACGCTGAAATCAACGATGCCCTCAAAAACAATCAGATTGCATCATTGGAAAGCAAGCTCAAAGAGGCCATACAAAAAGATCCTGAAAACGTATCTTTATATACCACTACCGGCTCAGTTTATGATCGTCTGTTCCAGGAAATGATGGATAGCGATACACTTAAGGCCAATGCCTATTTTGACAGTGCTAAAGTATACTTCGAAAAGTCACTGGATATAAACCAGGATAATGTTGATGCCATATACAGCATAGGAGCTTTATACTACAATAAGGCTGCCCAGGGAACGCAGGAACTACAAGGGATGGCAGATGATCTTACTTCTGCAGGAATGAAGAAATATGACGAGAAAAAGCTAAAGGTTGACAAGATTTTTGATGATGCGCTGCCTTATTTTCAAAAAGCAGAACGAGTCAATCCCAGTGACCGGAACACTTTGATAGCACTCAAGGAAATCTATGCCCGGAGAAACAAGATGGAAATCTCCGAAGAATTCGAAAATCGACTGGAGAAAGTAGAGGCCGGTGGAAAAGTAGAATCCTCTTATTTTGACGAGAATAAATAGGGAATCATTTAATGTAATACCCGAAAGATAAAGTTTTTAAAAACTTATAAAAAGCCGTGACACTGTTACGGCTTTTTGTATTTTGCGATCGTATATCTTACGTTGGCCCTATATGACTATTCCCCGATTCCAGCAAATAGACCGATTCTTTCTGAAGATAGGAGAATACACCAGCCTGTTGAGTATAGTACTGGTGTTTATAATTCTGTTTGATGTGATTGCACGATATTTCTTCTTCTCATCATCAGCCTGGCTTACTGAACTGGAATGGCATATCTTTTCTTTGATTTTCCTGTTTGGTGTAATCTATACCTTCCAATATGACGACCACGTTCGCGTCGATGTATGGTACAGTACTATGTCATTGCGCAAGCAACTGTGGATTAATCTAATAGGGACTATTCTTTTCCTGATTCCCTGGTGCCTCATCATCATCTTTACATCCATCAAGTATGCGAATCACTCCTATGAAATGAGTGAGATAAGCGCTGATCCCGGAGGTTTGGGGTACCGCTATATCATCAAATATGCCATATCGGCATCCTTCATATTGCTTTTGATTTATGGAATATTTTTTGCCGTAAAATGCGCTGTGCGATTGAGGCATCCTGAAGTAGAACTATTTATCAATAAACACCGGACCTAATGGAGTGGATAGCCTTATTGATGGTTGCACTGGTGTTCATTTTTCTCATTTTTGGATTTCCTGTAGCATTTACATTAGCGGGAGTAGCTACCATCACCGGATTATTAACCCTGGGACCCGAATTCTTCAATTTCTTGCCTTCCAGAATCATGGGGATCATGAGTAACTATGTACTGCTGTCAGTCCCTTTATTTATTTTCATGGGAATTATGCTGGAGAAATCGGGGATGGCATCTACTTTATTGAAAACCATGGCCAGAGTATTTGGCAAGGTAAAAGGTGGTTTGGGTGTAAGCGTAATTATAGTAGGGACTCTATTGGCTGCTTCGACCGGGATCGTAGGGGCTACGGTGGTGACCATGGGTCTGATTAGTCTACCCTCTATGATCCAATCCCGGTATAGTATTCCATTAGCTACAGGTATCATTGCTTCATCAGGTACACTGGGGCAAATCATACCACCATCGATTGTCCTGATCTTGCTGGGAACAGTATTAAATGTCTCTGTCGGCAGTCTTTTTCTGGCTGCCATATTACCAGGATTATTTATCGTAGTGTCCTATATACTTTACGTGTTAATCATTGCCAGGGTAAAGCCAGAGGTGGCACCGGCTGTGATGCGGGAGGACGATAGCAAGATATCTTTCAAATCGATTCTGGTAGCCATGCTAATGCCTCTCTCTTTGATGGTAGCTGTCTTGGGATCAATCTTTGCTGGTATAGCTTCTCCTACAGAAGCTGCTGCGGTAGGTGCTTTTGGCTCTATTTTGCTCACCCTGATCGCCGGGAAGTTTAGCATCAGGACCTTGGTTCTGGCAAGCCGTGAAACAACCCGTCTGACTACGATGGTGTTTTTCATCCTGATTGGTGCCACTACATTTTCCCTTGTATTTCGAGGGCTCCATGGAGATGACTTGATATTTGATCTGATTCAATCCACTCAATTATCGCCCCAAAATCTTATGATACTTATACTGGCCATCGTATTTGTGCTGGGCTTTTTTATTGACTTTGTGGAAATTATATTTATTGTTGTCCCCATTGTATTGCCTATTCTGAATGCATATGATATCGATTTACTATGGGTAGGTATACTCTTGGCAGTTAATCTTCAAACTTCTTTTCTGACTCCACCATTCGGATTCTCCCTTTTTTATCTAAAAGGAGTAGCTCCTCCCGAAGTTAAAACAAAGCATTTATACCGGGGAATCGTTCCGTTTATTGCGATTCAGTTATTCGTTCTGATTGTTATTTTCATGTTCCCCTCTATCATCCGGTTGCTTATTGATTAAACGAGACCAGAATCTGGCGGACCTGTGGTTTTAGTTTAAGCAGGCTGCTGTTGTCAGAAGAAATGACTTTATCACCGATAAGAAAGGGATATATGGAAATATCACCATGATAATCAAAACTCAACGTTAGATTGGGATTCAACTTACCTCCTTGCCAGTTTAAAGTTGTCCCTGCAAAGTCCCATTGGAATCCTGTTAATTCAAAAGGGGTGCCGTTAATAGAAGTGATCTCACTAATAGACAGCCCTACATGGATTCCATCACCAGTCCGCCATTCTCCTCCAGGTTTGGAAATAATAATCTGACGCAAATGTTCAAAATCCTCATTTTGCCAATAGATTCGCAATTCATTATTAGTATTGGGATACAATATGGTCCCTTGCACCGTTTGGTCTTCACCGATTTGGAGATTTTCTTTGATCACCTCCCCCGGACTAAGCTTTTGAACCAGAGAAGCATGTGTATCATCTTTTGTTACAATACCGACGCGTCGGTTCGGTTCGATCATATAATCATTCAAACCACCACCAGCGGCTACTTCCAAAGAATCCATAATTTCCAATCCACCTCCATATACCCAACCGGTATCACCATTAAAAATGATTTCATGCCAGTAATGAGGAGTTAAAGTTCCTCTGATCGAAATAGACTCAGTACTATCAGATTGGTTTCCGGTTAGACGTACCATCTGATTTTTGCCAATTTGAGTTATTTCTTGCCCACCCAAACCGGAAGAATTTCTCATCCGGAGATTATCAACAATGGTTTTCCCATATTGTGGTTGTTTTTCAACACTTTCTCCAGATGATTTTTCAGAAGATTGTTTACTATTCCACTCCATGTTACATCCTACGGATATAACTACCATGCATAGTACAATAAAAATCAACCTGGCTCCCTTTTTCATGACTATTATTTGAATTATCTTTCGTTATAATTTGTAAATGTCCAAATATTTTTGATAATTGGGTTGATAATCATCCAGATAAATTTAATTTTGCCATTTGAATTGAAAAACTAGAAATATGATCGATGCATTTAAAGGTATAAGTGAAAATGAATTCCAGAATTTAAAACGCGCTATTCCCTCCATCACCGTTTTGATAGCAGGAGCGGATGGTACGATAAAAGATCATGAAACAGAATGGGCTGCCAAGGTGACGGAAATCCGATCCTACAATTTGCCACGTCGACTCTCCACCTTCTATAAAGAAGCAGGAGAAACATTCCAGCAAGATATAAACGAGTTGGTCGATAATTTTAAAAGCAATCCGGAAAATACCATGCAGATGTTGAAGTTCCAATTAGCAAGTCTCAACGATGTTTTGGAAAAATTGGATGACCGTCAACTAGCTTATGAACTCTATCTTAGTCTTAGAAGTTTTGCCCGCCATGTCGCCCGTTCCACAGGAGGATTTCTTGGCTGGGGTGCTATTGGTCCCCAGGAAGATGAATTAATCGGTCTGACCATGATTCATCCCATTGCTCCACCCTTTAATGATACTATCTAGAAGATTTTCTCACATCGTTATATGACTCGGGGAATACTATCCCTTGCAAGATGTCACTTCCCGGAAAGCCTAAAAATCCGGGAAGTTATACGTTAACTAAAAAATAAACTTTCCCCGTTTAGTAACATTTATACGTCCCATATCTTCTATTAATGTAAAACATTGAAATGAAAAAGCAATGGGGTTCTTAAAAGTTATACTCATCTGTACATATATTGCGATCATACCTCGATCTACGACCGTACAGCCTGATTATTCTGGCTATAAAGAAATCTTGAAGAATACCGTGACTGCATCTGGTGAGGTGGACTATTCCTCCATCATCAGGAACTATAAAAGCCAGCTGGATCAATTCCTCAATCAACTCGCTTCTGTAAAATCCGATGAACTTGATAATGATCAACGACTTGCTTTTTGGATAAACACCTATAATGCATTTACCATCAAGTTGATTACCGAACATTGGCCGGTAAAGTCCATAAAAGATATTGCTGACGGTAAACCTTGGGATAAAGTGGAAATCAGTTTGAACGGAAAGGAATATTCTTTAAATCAAATAGAGAATGAGATTATCCGGACTCAGTTTAACGACGCAAGGATACACTTTGCGATAAATTGTGCTGCAGTCAGTTGTCCACCGCTTTTGAACGAACCTTATTACGGGAACAAGCTAAACGAACAGTTAGACGAACGCACCCGTAAATTCATCAATAATATAAAGTACAACCAGCTATCACAAGTTTCTCTAAACTTATCACAAGTATTTAGTTGGTATCAGCACGACTTTAATGGAGTTATTAGTTTTATTAAAAAATATTCGGAAAAAAACATAAACAAAAATGCTTCTATTCGTTTTAATGTATATGACTGGGCCATAAATGACTAAGTGTTATGATAACCAACCAACATCTTACGACATAGTATCAATAAAACAAACTGCTTCAAAACAATTTATCTAAAAAAACACTGCCGTATATTATATATCTATTTACTTTCAAACCAATTAAAAATTTAAAACTATGAAAAAATTTATTTTAAGTGCATTCTTTTTGCTTGTATTAGGCATGTCCGCACACGCTCAAGCTAATTTTATTATTCGGGCAGGATTACATTCTGTCTTAAGCTCTGAATCCACGATCAATACTACCAATGTGAAAGGTGGACGGATAGGCTGGAATCTCGGAGGAGATATGCGATTCGGTAATATTTTATTTGTTCAGCCAGGAATTCACTTCTATTCCTCCTCATTGTCCCTCAAGGCCACCGACACTAACGTCAAGGATTTTAAAAAGTCCGCAAAGCTTCAAAGTTTGAAAGTTCCTGTAATGGTTGGGGTATCACCATTCAATAAAGGTGGAACTTCCGATTTTGCTTTTGTCTTATCCGCAGGTATTGTACCTACCTTTAATCTGGGTATCGTGGATGATAATAATTTTATCAAAAATGATGATTTGACAAAAGTCAACTGGAGCGGTAAAGTGGGAGCCGGACTGGAATTCGGTGTATTTGCTGTTGGCGTAGATTATGAATTTGGATTCAATAAGATTCTAAAAGACGCTAAGGATAACTTTTCCATCATTGGCGCTTCTATCGGATTTAAATTCTGATAGAATTTTGATAATAGAGATTAAATGGGCAACTTCGGTTGCCCATTTTTTTTTACTAAAATATGACCATGGCTCAAATCGTTTTTTTGGAAATAGATACCGTGACTACAGGAGACTTGCATATTGATCAATATGATGTTTTCAAAAACGCTATTCTCCTTAATTCAATAGATACAGACAAGCTTTTTGATCAGTACTCAGATGTAGAAATTCTACTGATCAATAAAACTGTGATAAATAGTTCCAATCTGAAAGATCTTCCAAACCTGAAATTTATTCAAATCCTGGCTACAGGATATGACAATGTGGATCTGGAAGCATGCCGGGAACGGGGAATAGAAGTATGTAACGTGGAAGGCTATAGTACTTATAGTGTAGCACAACATGTATTTGCACTGATTCTCTCATTGACGAATAAAGTGAATTACCATTGGCAAATGAGCCGGGATGGTATTTGGTCCAATGAACCAAAATTTACATTTTATACACCCTCCATTCCAGAGTTGCGTCATAAGACATTAGGAATTATTGGAATGGGTAGTATTGGTTATCGGGTAGCCAAAATAGGCAAAGCCTTTGGTATGAACATCATCACATACACCAGAAGCCCTGAAAAAATTCATGATGCTGATATTCGTTTCGTCGAGTTGGATGAGCTCGCCCGATCAGCAGATTTCATTAGTCTGCATCTGCCATTATCCCAGGATACTACAAAAATGATTGATCATGACTTCTTATCCAAAATGAAGACAGATGCCATCCTTATAAATACAGCCAGAGGGGGACTAATTGATGAACAAGCACTTCATGATGTCTTAAGTGTAAAAGGAATAAAAGGTGCAGGACTGGATGTATTGTCCCAGGAGCCTCCTCCGATCGAACATCCATTGCTTCCTTTGCCTAATTGTATTATTACTAGCCATATGGCCTGGGCCACCTTGGATGCACGAAAAACACTAATGGGAAAAGCAGAAAAAAATGTAGAATCATTTCTGGCAGATGGAACGGTGCCACATTCACTGGCCTGATTGAAAGATTTAATCCGATTTTACGATTCGCGAAAACTGGGACTGATATTTTCGATTCAACTCGTGATCGAGCCCCAGAAATTGTCTAAAACCAAGTAAAGCCATCCGGGGAAAATCTGAATCAGTAACGGAATCGATTCGGTTGGCTTGTAGTAAAAACTGATAGGTTGATTCAAAATTCTTCCTGGCCAATGCGTTTTTTGCAGACCATAGCTTTTTGTATACAGGATCATGCAAATACTCCAATTCCATCAAAGCATACAAGTCTTGTATGAACAACCGGTCTTCAAATTGGTCAGATTGGTCCGGAATCGCATCTAAATACTGTTTGCTTCTTACAAGATCTGTGAAAAAATAATGCCGTGCTAATGTGAGATGATAGACGTCTCGTCGGGACGATTTCAATGCTCCTTCTTCCAAATCCTGTATAAAGCCTGATTCTTCATCGCTCTTATAATGACTATACATAAGAACCTGAGGAAGGACCAATGCATTTTTAATAAATAAGTTAATTTCATGTGGTGGCAATGGATCTGAAAATTCATCCAATGGATAGCCACTTACAAAAACCTTGGTATGAGGTACTCCCATGACTTTATACTCCAGAGCCATATCAGTGTATTGATCTACATCCAATCCAACCATCTCCATGGGATAGCTATGTTCTTTGGCCACCTGATCAATGATCGCTGTCAAACCATGACACGGACCACACCAGGGTGCCCAAAACTGAACAAGTACCGGGTGGATATAAGAGGCCTTTATGACATTTTGATAAAAATTGACAGCATCAACTTGTCGCATACTTTCATTTAATCTTTAAGGATCTGCCGCGAGATCACTATTTTTTGTATTTCACTCGTTCCTTCACCGATCGTACACAATTTAGAATCCCTAAAGAATTTTTCTACCGGATATTCCTTTGTGTATCCGTTCCCTCCGAAAATCTGTACAGCATCTGTTGCGACTCTTACACAAACCTCAGAGGCAAAATATTTCGCCATAGCTGATTCTTTGGTCACATTTAATTTATTATTTTTTCTTTCTGCCGCTTGATCAATTAATAATTCCGATGCCCGGATCTCTGTGGCCATATCAGCCAATTTGAAACTGATAGCCTGAAATTGGGAAATTGGTTTACCAAACTGCTCTCTCTCTTTAGAATATTTAAGGGCAGCTTCATAAGCACCCAGCGCTATTCCAAGGCTAAGAGCGGCAATGGAAATTCTCCCACCGTCCAATATCTTCATAGCCTGGTGAAATCCCTGTCCTTCTTTACCCAATCGGGCAGTTACCGGGACGCGGCAGTTATCAAAGATCATCTCAGCTGTTTCTGACGCGCGCATACCGAGCTTATTCTCTTTCTTTCCTGAATAAAAACCCTCCGTCCCACGCTCAATAATGAATGCACTCATCCCCTTACTATCAAGCAACTCTCCGGAACGTGCTATGACGACAGCAACCTCTCCGCTTATACCATGTGTGATCCAGTTTTTAGTCCCATTGAGTACATATTCATCCCCTTCACGCACAGCTGTACATTTCATGCGCATCGCATCACTACCGGTGGTAGGTTCTGTAAGTCCCCACGCACCTAACCACTCGCCTGAGGCCAATTTTGGAAGATACTGTTTTTTCTGTTCTTCGTTTCCAAACTGAAGGATGTGATTGACACAAAGGGAGTTATGAGCTGCATAAGAAAGACCTATGGAAGGATCGACTTTTGAAATTTCTCGTATAATTGCCACATATTCATGATATCCTAATCCAGCACCACCATATTCCGGAGGAACCAGGACACCCATCACACCCAATTCACCCAACTTGGTAAAAACGTCCTTAGGAAAGATCTGTTCTTCATCCCATTCCATCACATAAGGGGCAATATGCTCTTTACAAAAGGATATAATACTCTCTGTGATCATCTTGATCTCGTCCATCGTTTGTTGTTCATTCATATCAGTCTGATTGATTTTCTTTCTGCCACCATTTATTCAAGTATTCCTGTATTCTTTTTTCTGCCTGATTGTTTTGTGGCTGATAAAAACGAACTGATTGTAACTCATCCGGCAAATAGGATTGCGAAGTAAAATTCCCTTCATAATCATGTGGATACTTATACTCTTTCCCATAATTCAGATCACGCATCAGCTTGGTGGGAGCATTTCTAAGGTGCAAAGGTACAATATGTGAATCAGAATTTTTTACTTTGTCCATGGCTTTGTTGATCGCCTGATAAGCAGAATTACTTTTAGGTGATGTAGCCAGATAAATAGCCGTCTCTGCCAGAGGGATCCGTGCTTCGGGCATACCTATGTGATGGACAGCTTGAAAACAGTTATTCGCCAGCAACAAGGCATTGGGATTGGCCAATCCAATATCTTCAGATGCCAGTATAATCATACGCCGTGCAATGAAAAGCGGATCTTCACCTCCCACCAACATTCTGGCCATCCAGTAGATGGACGCATCCGGATCTCCACCCCTTACTGATTTTATAAAAGCAGATATAATGTCATAATGCTGTTCACCTTTTTTATCATAATTCAGGGGATTGACAAGCGCTGTATCTCGTATAAGCTTCTCTGTAAATGATACTTCCTTACCTGAATCCTTATGTTGGTGCGCTACTTGTTCCAATAAGTTTAAAGTTCTTCTGGCATCTCCGCCCCCAAATTTTATGAGCGTTTCATAATCAATGGTCTTGATTTTTAACTGATTTAGAAAAGAATCCGTTTTAACGGCCCGGTCTATGATGTCTTTCAACTCAGACAAGGATAAAGGATTCATCATGTAAACCTGAAGACGTGAAAGGAGGGGGGAGATTACTTCAAAAGAAGGATTCTCAGTGGTAGCAGCAATCAAAGTTATTTTACCCTTTTCAACAGCATTGAGTAAAGAATCTTGCTGGCTTTTGCTAAACCGATGGATTTCATCGATAAAGAGAAGGGGAGAGGCGCTATCAAGAATTCGGGACTTGTCAGCTTTTTCGATGGGCCAATATACCAGCCAATGTGGTTTTACCTACCCCGGGAGGTCCCCAAAGCAAAAAAGACGGAATAAATCCCTTCGAAAGATTCTTACGTATGATCCCATTTTCTCCTACCAGGTGTTCTTGTCCATAAAATTCATCGAGGGAAATGGGTCTGACGCGATCAGCTAATGGCTGCATAGAACTGTACTGTTTTACAAAATTTCATTTCAAAAATCATCTTCAGTAACAGAACAAAACCCGATACCACATTGTTTTTTACTTACCAAGATCCATCTCTCGTAGCAAACGTTCCCGGATATATCCAGGTCGGTCTGTGGTGATCCCATCGATCCCTATGTCGATTAGCCGATTCGCCTCTTCCATATCGTTTACAGTCCAACATAATACTCCAAGCCCCAGTTTATGAGCCTTCACGATCAGAGCCTTGTCTATAATACTGTAATGGAGATTAATCCCATCCAATCCGGCTTTTACGACATTTTCCCATTTTGCTTCCACTTCATCTTTTTTAGCTGAAAGCCAGAAAGAAGGCAAATCTGGAAACGTCTCCTTCAGCCCCACAATGACATCCCAACCAAACGCGATAAATATAATTTGAGATCTCTTGGGATGGTTACTCAATAAATCTTTCAGCAATGGAATAATCTCAGGACCTGACTTCACCTCCACTACCAAATGTTTGTATAGCGGTATGGCTTCGATCACATCAGGTAAAAATGGTAAAAGTTCACCTTCAAATTCCGGGCCCTTCCATTTTCCGGCATCCAATGATTTAAGTATATCAGAATTAGTTTCTGTCACGATGTAATCTTTACCCGTGGTACGTTTTGTGGATTTATCGTGTGACACCACTATTTTACCATCACGTGTAGGATAGACATCAATCTCTACAGCGTCTGCACCTTCCTCCCATCCTTTTATGGCGGATATTACCGTATTTTCCGGCATCATATAAGACGATCCACGGTGTCCTATAATTAGTGCATTTTGTGTATGTCCTGTATTCATAATCAGGATAGTAACAAGAAATGAAAATAAAAATACATTGGGTCCCATAACCTCGTAAAACATTTTATATGTAATCAATCAATCTGCCAAAGTAATTAAATATTCGGTTAATACCAACCCTGTTAACCAGTTTCAAGTGGTCCGATTCAAAAAGTGTGAATTTCAGAAAATGAACCAATTCCGATACAATGTGTTTTATATTATGTTATATTTCACCTGAATTTCGCAAATTAGATTTAGTTCGTTGTTTCAAAGTATATAAGAAATATAGCATCATTTGAATGCTTTGATATCCAACGACTTGCGAGACTAGCTATCCGAGCTGAAATAATAAAGAATACGGAGGTTTTGACAATTCATTAAATTAAAACATAATTATGATAACTACCGAAGAAAAAACGGATTACATTGAAAAAGCAATTGAAATCGCCAAAGCAAAAGGATTTAAGGATTTCAAAGCAAGTATTGATGATTTTGAAGACCCCAAATCTTTTACAAGCGTATCTTCTGATAATGAAGTCTTACCGGATTTTACCGCTAAAAGGAGAGGTAAAAAGCATTATTTCGACGTTGCACTTAAAACAGATAATATACAGCCATTGATCACCAAATGGAAACTTCTTAGTCAGCTAGCGGAGCTTAAAAACAGTAAATTGATCCTTTTCGCACCAAGAGGACATAAAGCTTTTGCTGAACGACTGACCAAACAATACAAGGTGACGGCTGAAGTGGAAGCGCTGAAATAAAGCCATTGGGTCCTTTGAAATCCGGGCGCTTAACGTCTGCTTTAAATAGTTCTTTTGATCAATGTTTCACTGTATTGATCCACCAAAAGAAGCATTTCAGGACCATATGAAAATAAAGCTTCCAAGATTGAATGGCCGGGAGTGAAGGAGAAATACCCGGCCAGCATTGGTTGCAATATTTCAGAGTGAGTGTTGAAAAATCTAGGGGTAATCTTATCCCGCATATCCAGAATATCCATTTGATATTGAGGATTATACTCTTTCGTATATAGGTGTTTCTTTAGATTGAGAAGACGAAAGATATATTCCAAAAACACAGCATTCAAATCAAATAAAAAGGTGTATTTATTATCTAGAAGCTGTATTATATCATCGATATAATACAGAAAATAAGGATAACCGCCATATTCAGTCTGCAGACTGTTCTTCATAATCCGTGGCCAGTCTTCATCATATGAAATTTCAACTTCACGAATGGATTGCGACTGGTGTTTTCCCTTCTTAAGTGGAATGATCAAATATTGATTCTTTTGATTGCCGCTAACAATGCACTTATTCCGAAAACTTCCCTTGTTATAATTCTCATATTGCTCCATCATAACAGTCCCATCATATCGGGCCATCCAGGTGATATAATAAAGCGATGGCAAGAATTGAAGTTCTGCCAATATCGATTTATATTTCATAGCCGATTGCAATATGTGTTCAGTTGTCGATAGGTATTATTTATGCAAGATAAAAAAAACATGCTCCAAATTTATTGAAGCATGTCTTGGGCCACTTCTCAGTGACTTTATTAAGTCAATTAACCATGTCAACTTAATTATATTTTATACCATTCTGAAGGGATATTTGTTTTCCTTTATAGCCAATTCTGCTATGGAGTTTCTTAATTGACTTACATTCTGAATAGGGTAGGACGTAAATCGTTTGACGCCCATATTGTAGGTTCTAAGGAGATCTCCAGTGGTGTAAGCCGATATAGCATCCGTAGCATTTTTCATCATCCGGAAGTTCGCATCGTGCATAAAAACACGTAACATAGCTTCATATACCTCCAAATGATCGATATCTTTATTTTTCAATTCGAGAATTCGCAAATACAAGGATTCTGCAGCATACACATCAATTAACATATCCGCCGCATTCAAAACCAACTGTTGTTCATTATGGAGGTCCAATTCACCGTCCATTTGTTTTTTCACCGCGCCACCCGTAACCATTAAGAATAATTTCTTATAATCCTGAATGGATTTATTTTCCTGGCCCAGATACCCTTCAGGTTTTGAAGGAGCAGCGAAAGAAGTTAATTCTTTTTGCACTTCCCAAGCTGGTCCAATCAGATCATACTCTCCTTTACTTGATTTTCTCAGGAGCATGTTAATGCTCAACAAACGATTTATTTCATTGGTGCCTTCAAAAATGCGATTTATCCGGGCATCACGATATGCCATAGATACTGGGGTCTCTTCCGAGAATCCCATACCACCATAAATCTGAACAGCTTCATCTACCACATAGTCAAGTATTTCACTACCCGCTACTTTAAGAATCGCACATTCGATGGAATACTCTTCTGCTGCCTTTAGCTTAGCTTCTGCATAAGTAGCTCCATTCCCCATCAGTTCCATAGATTTGTGTTCCATGGAGCTGGAAGTACGATATAGCATGCTTTCTCCTGCGAAAGTGCGGATGCATTGTTCGGCCAATTTCTTCTTGATGGCACCGAAAGATGAAATTGGCACTTCAAACTGGATCCTCTCATTAGCATATTGAACGGAATAATCAATCAAAGTTTTGGAACCGGAAATACACAACATTCCGAGTTTAAGCCGACCAATGTTCAACACGTTGAAAGCAATCAAATGACCTTTACCTATATCGCCCAACACATCCTCAACCGGGACTTTCACATCCTCTAAAAACACCATACGGGTAGAGGATCCGTGAATACCCATTTTTTCTTCTTCTTCACCAAGGCTTACTCCCTGGGCATGAGCGTCTACGATAAAAGTAGTAAATTGTTCTCCGTCTATCTTGGCGAATACAATGAATATATCAGCGAAGCCGCTATTGGATATCCACATCTTCTGACCATTCAAAATATAATTTTTGCCTGTTTCATCCAATACCGCTTTGGATTTTGCAGATAAAGCGTCAGAACCAGATGTGGGTTCGGTCAGACAGTATGCCGGTTTAAGTTCACCGGTAATGATCTTCGTGAGATATTTTTCCTTTTGTGCGTCTGTCCCGAAAAACAAAAATGGCAACATTCCGATTCCGGTCTGAACGGAATAACTGACATTAAAGGAGTGAAGCGGACCTAGTAATTCATTTACAATGATATCTGTATTCGTCCCCAGTTGCAACCCACCGTATTCTTCGGGCATATGTATGCCCAGGAATCCCATTTCACCCATTTTCTCCAGAAGCTTGACAGAATTGTCAAATTCACCTTTCTCGATTGCTGGCAACTTGGGTTTTATCTCAGAGTCAACAAAATCTGAAAGAGAGTCCATAATCATTTTCTGATCATCCGTCGCATCCTCCGGGAAGAAGATAGTTGTTGAATCCTCTTGATCTATGATGAACTCACCACCTTTAATGATTTTCACTTTATTGATTACCTCGCTCATTGAATATTAATTTATTATTTACTCCAAGTCTTAAAACTAAGCATAATTTGAACGAAAGTCAAAATATTTAGTAAAAATTAACGCGTTGATTCCAAAAATCAACTGTCAGGAAGGTAGGCAAGGAGTTATGCGTGAAGTTTTTCCTGACGCGCAGCTAATATTTCATCAGATTCTTCATGATCAGGATCGGGAAGACAGCAATCGACAGGACACACCGCTGCACATTGAGGTTCCTCATGAAAACCAACGCACTCTGTACATTTATCCGGAACGATATAATAAACCTCTTCATTGATAGGAGCGTTATCTTCCAGTGCATCTATCGTGGTACCATCATTAAGAGTATAATCATTGCTCACAGTGGTGCCGTCAGCCATCCGCCACTCAACACCAGGTTCGTATATTGCATTATTCGGACATTCGGGTTCACATGCCCCACAGTTAATGCATTCATCAGTTATATATATAGCCATGGATCTTTACTGTTTAATTTATAATCATATTGGCAAAAATATTGATATTTCAAGAAATAAAAAATATTGTATTGCGAAATATGAGGTTTAATGTGTCCAAACAACCAAAATGTGGGATGGTTCATGGAGAACATATCAATGACCAAATAATAGAATTTATCCAAGCAAAAATATCAGTTCAAATTATCAGCAAATCATAATGTATTTATCTGCCGATAATTTGAACTTTACCAACAACAAATAGGGAAAGCCATAAACCTCGAAAAGAGCCTTTCAATTCCAGGATCGATCTAGCTCACTCCCATTTGAGGATCAGTTTTTCCATCTTTTCCGGTCTCCACACGGCCAGCAAAGTGTTGTGCAAAGGATTTATGACCATCCAAAGTTACAGTCAGATCGTACCAATTGTGACTTTTGCTGAGGTCAATCACCGTTGATTGTTTTCCTGGTTCGACGGTCAAATCCACAGGAGCCATTCCATACGCGTGATCTGCAACCCGGACTTTCACGTTTTTACCTGTTGTATTGTCAAAATTAATCTTCAGGTTTCCAGTAAGTTGAGATGGATCTCTGTCTTCTTGTTCATAATCACAGGCGATCTTTATGGCAGGATCCTGAATGTCACCTTGGTATTCCCTGTAAAAACCATTGGGGCCATAGACCCGAAGGTGATAACCAGCATCTACCAGGTGCTACGGCGAAGTTCCATGTTCTGACAGCTTCGAATTCATTCGATTCTGCCTTTTTATGCACGCCCGGTGCATATACTATATATGGTACACCTCTGGACTGGTCGCCAAATACAAAATTCCGGGCTTCCAGATTAATCTGGAAAGCATCAGACTTCTTATCCAGCTGACCATCGACATTCATATGATAGCACAAAGCGTTGCTGTCTTTGATCCCTGGCTCCTGTTTTGGCATATAAGGAGACTTCCGGGGGTTCTCATTGATTTGTTTTTGCTCGGCCGCAGTAAGATTCTTGTAACCATGTGGCAGGTCTTTAAACTGTGCCTGATGTATTGTCGCCACAAATTTATTGCGTTCAACCGCATCAGGAAACTTAATTTGTTCTCCATGATAAGGCCGGAAAGCAGATGAGAGATCTCCACAAACCATCCTCCTCCAGGGACTGATATTATCTTCCCGGAGGGTATGTTTTGCTTTTTTAGCCATCACATTCTCTATCAATTGAATGGTAGAAGTTTGATCAATCACATCTGAATTGACATAACCTCCGCGACTCCAGGGAGATATAACCAACGCGGGTACTCGGAATCCCAGACCCACCGGACCAAAACGTGCTTCTGACGGATTGTCTTTACGCCTTTCCAATTCATCTTCTTTACGAACAAATTCCTGCCAGGTATCCATATTATGACTGATCTGACCAGATTCCATATTTCCCGTCTCCGCGGGTACAAAAGGTGGGAGGTGATCATAATAACCATCGTTTTCATCGTAGTTTACGATAAATATTGTTTTCTTCCATACTTCGGGATTTTCGGTCAATATATTCATCATTTCCGATATATACCATGCTCCATACCAGGGTGCACTTGGATGATCCGAAAAGTTTTTGGGCGCACACACCCAGGATACATCCGGGAGTTGACCACTGTCAACATCCTTTCTGAATTGGTGAAATATATCTCCTTTTGGGAGCTGCATTTCTCGCTCAACACCGTTATCGTCGTACTTAAAAGTCTCCACCGAATGGTAATCAGGATCTGCGATATTAGTCTGAAAAGCACGGTTATGAATGCTTTTTTCGAAATCGCTAAGCTCCTCAAACAGTTCCCTGCTCCAATTTTCTTTATTTTCCAAAGCATCCTGATAATGATTTCTGGAATCTTCCAGAGTTTTTGCCAGGTTTTTGTGTTCATCAGAATTCTGATTCAAGCCGGAAAGTTTCTTTTCCATATCCTTGATTTTTACGGGAGATTCCTTAATCACCTTGGTAAGGTAATTTTGAAATCCTTCGGCATACCGGACACCATATTGTTCAAACCATTCCAGGTTATTGTTGGTGAAGTTAGCCAGCCAGGCATCCTCCTCTCTTTCGAATCCACAAGGCATACTTAGTTCGTTCTGGTAAACCCGCCATGAAACGTCATTCTCTTCCAGTCTCTCAGGAAAGGTTTTCCATCTGGCCCAGCGGTTGTAAGTTACATCTCCGTTATGTACATTGGCTTTGGATTTCCTGTACTCAGGATCCCGGAGCGTTCCTGACCATAGATAATGTCTGTTCGCAGTGGTTCCTGTCAGACAAGAGCAAAAATTGTGGTCACATACGGTAAAGGCATCAGCCAATGCATAATAAAAAGGGAGATCATCCCGGTCATGAAAGCCCATGGTGAGTGGCATGTCCTTATAATCTTCGTTCCCCGGCTTTTTAGCCTCGAGCCAGTCATTATACTTACCCTCATTGCGGGCATCAACCATATTCTCCCAGGAGTGGGGGAGAGATTTCATCCATGTCACCTTGGTATTTTTGATATCAGCCCGGAAAGGAGCATAGGTTTCTCCTTTTTTATTGGTCTGCAACCACACCTTATTCTTATTGGGGAGTTGGATAGCTCTTGGATCATTGAATCCCCGTACACCTCTGAGTTTGCCAAAGGCGTGGTCAAAGGACCGGTTTTCCTGCATAAGGATTACGATATGCTCCGCATCCATGAAGGTGCTGCCTTTATCGGGATTTATAGCTAAAGCTCGTTGTATGGATAGCGGAAAAAGGCCGGCCATAGCAGTAGAGCCAGAAAAAAGGGCTGCCTGTTTAATGAAATTTCTCCGGGATGACATATTGCGTTATTTTAGGGTGAATACGATAATGGCCCGAAAATAGTAAAACATTTTTGATTTCAAAATCCAGTATGCCTATATTTCATTTTCAATAACTGACATCAGGTCAAATTCTATAGAATTGATTGGTGTGCCCTAAGGTGAAGATTTATGGGCAATTTTCGTTATTTGTAATGAATAAAATTCCATATGAATCTAAATTTCTTATTACCTTGGACGAAACTAAGTTTAACTTATTTATTATCCCCCAAATACATTTAGTTTATGAAATCTATTTATTTACTGGCCTCCATTTGTATGTTGATGGCTACTGCTTGTTTCAATAATGATTCATCTCTTACGCTTAAAGTTAAAAGCTCTGATTACGTGAGTGAAGATATCCCCGTTCATCTTCAAATAAAATTACCAGCAGAATACCAGGATCTGGCAGTGGAAAATATCGGTGTCACTATGGCTTCAAAGGATGGTGCACATAAGAATATCCCTGGGCAAATTACCCTCGATGACAATGGAGAACATCAGCTTTGGTGGGTTATTCCCGAAACGAATGGTGATAAGGACGTACTTTGGAAAGCCACATTTCACCAAACAATCGACTCATCCATTCCTGTTTTTAGCTGGGAGGATACGCCGGGAAAGCATATGGACCTTCTGTTTGACAACAAAAAGGTTTTTAGATATGAGTATGAACTGGATAGTCAGCGAGTAAAAGGAGAAACCCTCACTGCCAAGAACAGAGTATTCTATCACATTTTTGACCTCGATGGCAAAAACCTGATTACAAACGGATACGGTGCGGGAGAGTATCCACATCACAGAGGCATTATGATTGGCTGGAGAAATGTCGGCTTCAAGGGTCAGAACATGTCCTTTTGGGGTATGGAGGATCTGACCACTCAAAAGCATATCAAGTTTATCAAAAAAACAGCAGGTCCTGTGGTTTCTCAGTTGGAATCGTTGATCCACTGGAACGACAGTACTGGAAACACCATCATAGAGGAGGTTCGTACAGCTACGATTTACAATCAGCCGAAACCAGTTATCGTATTGCTCGATTTTTCTTCCAACATCAAGGCGGTTGGCGACTCAGTCACTCTTTCGGGTGATCCTGAACATGCTGGTGTTCAATACCGGGCCCATAATGATGTCGCTATTGATGCACCGGGGAGTTCTAAACCTACTTATTTTTTCAATCAGGAAAACACAGATCCAAAGAAGGATTATAATTTACCCTGGGTAGGGATGTCCTATGGATTGAATAATAAAACCTATAGTGTAGTTGACATGAATGGATCCGGTAATCCTGAACCTACCATCTGGTCGGCATACAGGGATTACGGACGCTTTGGACCTTTTATAAAAAAGGACCTCAGTAAAGGTGAATCGTTTAATATAAACTATCGGTTCTGGATCAGTGAAAGTACTATGCCGGCTCGCGCAGATATAACAGCTAAATACGAGGCTTATCAGCATCCTGTAGAGGTGAAAATGGAATGATTTTTAATCCGTGTAATATAATGCCAACGAGTAAAAAATTCCACTATAGAATCTATGCCTCTGCATTTATAAAATTAAATAAGAATATTTAGAATAATTAATTATTAGTAATCATATGAAAACAACAAAAAACCATGGCATATCTACCCGCTGTGTACATACCGGCGAGGTTGATGATCAATTTGGAGCACCTCATACTCCGCTTTATAATACCTCGACATTTGTATTTCCCAATACGAAGGCGATTGTCGACGTCGTACAAGGAAAAAAACCAGGAAGTTTGTATACCCGGTATGGTATGCATCCGAACATTAAGACTTTGGAGGCAAAGCTGGCTACACTCGAAGGAGCTGAAGCAGCCTTGAGTTTTGGATCAGGAATGGCGGCTGAAGCAGCTACGCTATTAGCCCTCGGTCGGAAAGGAGTCATATGTATCGGTGATGTATACGGAGGTACAATGGAACTTCTGGATAGCCAGCTCCGCAGTCTGGGAATCCCCGTTCATTTTCTGCTGGGATCTGAATTGGGACAATTAGAAGACATCCTGAAAGAGGGGGTAGGAATGGTATATTTTGAGACTCCGACTAATCCCGTTCTTGAAATATTTGACATAGAGGAAATATCCACTTTGGCGCATAAATACGATGCGCTGGTTTGTATCGACAATACTTTTGCTACGCCAATCAATCAGAACCCGCTGGCTTTGGGTGCTGATTTAGTGATTCATAGTGCAACGAAATATCTTGGTGGTCATAGCGACATCACGGCAGGAGCCGTTATGGGAAGTCAGGAGCATATGAATGCAATCATGCCATGGCGAAAAAACCTGGGGCAAGTTCCGGCACCAGAAGTAGCATCACTGCTTTGCCGCAGTATCCGTTCACTGGTGATCCGGGTAGAACGGCAAAATAAGACCGGCCAAGCTGTTGCAGAAGCTTTGGAGGGACACCCTGGAATAAAAAGAGTGCTCTATCCTGGATTAGCCAGCCTGCCTGGTCATGACATAGCCCGACGCCAGATGAAGGGTTTTGCAGGTATGTTTACGCTGGAATTGAATGCCGGCTATGAAGACACGACAAAGGTGGCTGATAGACTTGAAATTATCCGCATCGGACCAAGCCTTGGAGGGGCTGAAAGTTTGTGTACTCAGCCAGTGACGACAACACATTCCGGTCTGTCAGAAGAAGAACGAAAGCGAAGGGGAATTTCTCCCTCAATGATTCGTTTCTCTATGGGTTTTGAAGATCCGGAGGACTTGATCGCAGATATTCGTCAGGCACTTGAAGTGCTCACCGAATAACTTCCAGCTTATCATTTTCGTCTGTTAAAAATATAGCAGGTCAATTATTAAATAAATTGTTAAGTATTTAATATATTACCTGATGGAACAGATAGCCTTATCATGAGCAAATCAACCGGGTACATTGCAGGCATAACAGTGGTCATAGGAGTGGGTGCCATTTTACAGTATTTTCTCTGTTGTGGGCCCCACTTCAAAGATGCGAATCCGATTGTGGTCGCAGACCATGGCACATTCACCGGAATGCCATTTGCGATAGAAGACCCCACGGGTAAATTTAAAGTCAGAACCGATCATAATTTTGATTTTCTCGTTTCTTCGTATGCGTATTTGACTCCCATCGACCAGACTCTGGAAGAGGGTATCGATCAGTTAAAAATTTATCTCCAAGGGAAAAACAATATATCACTAGCCATTAAAGGATATGCATTCCCGGAAGAAGATAACCATTCGGCATTCCCAACCCTCGGAGAGGCACGGGCAAATGCGGTAAAAAGTGGATTGATTGATCGTGGGATTTCAGGAAGTCAAATGACGGTATCGGGTGAAAAGATGAGTAGTTCTTTAGCTGACACAGACTCTTTGGTGAAGGGCCCGATAGCCTATTCACTGATAAGATCTGGAGAGATGGCTACTATCGATAAAATTGGAGCAAATTCGGAGAGTGTTGGTAAGTCAGAGGATCTATCTGGTTTTGTTGCTGAATTACAACGGAATCCGATGATACTTCATTTTCAGACCGGCAGTGCCTATGTGAATCTGACACAGAATGAACGACAGCTTATCTCACAACTCAACCAGTTTATTGATCAAAATAATCAGGCGACAATCGAGATCACGGGACACACCGATAATTCCGGAAGTTCTGAAGAGAATGAGATATTGGGTAAGGAACGGGCGGAATTTCTCAAATCATATCTGGTAAGCAATGGATTTCAGGCTAATCGTATTAATACGGTTTCCCGTGGTCAATCCGACCCAATTGCTTCGAATAATTCTGACGCTGGGAGAGCGGAGAACCGCCGTGCAGTGATGACTATTAAAAATTAAAACTTGGAAAAATGAATTGGTGCTGGATCATCCCGATTATTGTTGGACTAATTACAGCTTTGCTGGGCTATCTCATGGGAAGGTCAGCTAAGCAACGTGAAGTCGATGAATGGCAGGAAAAATATAATAAAGAAAAGGAAGATCTTATCGCCACTCAGAGGAAGATTTCGTTGCTGGAGAATGATGTGAAAAAGGCTCAGGAATCAGAGCAGAAAACAGATTCGGCTCATACGGAATTAAAGGGAAGGTTTGATCTGCTTCAGCATGCGTGGGACGAAAACCGGACAGAAATCCAGAATCTGAAGGATGAAAATAAAGAATTAACAGCACAATTAGCAGAATGCAAAGAGGGATCAAATCAGGCAAAAGATAAAACAAGCGATGTAGATTCCCAAAGCACACCTTTAATATCCCAAAAATCGACTTCAGATTATATAAAATCATCTTCCATGACCTCTTCAGATGATCAGCTACCGAAACTGGTATTCGATGCTGCAGCAGCAAAAGAGGCATTTGGCAGATCGATACTTAGAGATGATTTAACGATCGTGGAAGGTATAGGACCTCAAATTCAGGAACTTTTCCACCAAAAAGGAGTGAGAACATGGAATGAACTTTCGCAGTGTAGCTTGGAAGAATGTGAGGAAGTACTACAATCGGGTGGTGACCAGTTCAATCTTCACAAACCAGGAACCTGGCCCCGCCAGGCTTTATTGGCTTCCCAGGGTAAATGGATTGAGCTTAAGGAATGGCAGGATGAAATGGATAGGGGTATCGCCTAACCTCGCCCACCCACTAGTTGCTTTTAATTATGTACCTGTGTTCTGGAGGCAATCGATGTAATAAATCGATATGAGGAGTTAAATTAAGTGTCTGAATGGTTGTTGCCGTATTCAAAATGTATTATTCCATAATCCATTCCTTTGCTTCCTTTTTATGAAGATGATTATAAAATCGAACTTCTGCGGCTGAAAATGGGCGAATTACTTCAGCTAGCAATTTCTCCCAGCTTTTTTCCCCGACCATTGCTATCTTCTCTACTTTATTCCGGTATTTAAGATCCATATAGAGATCCCGCCAAAAAGCCTGGAAAGTCCATCCTTTATAACGATTCATTTCATAATACAATCGGATTTTGTCATGTTCAACGATCATTTGATGCACGTATGGAGCTATTTTATCAAAATCATGATTGGTTAATTTGTCTTCTACGACCATGTAGATGATGTTATCATTCGAATCTAGGTGTACCATAATGTGCGCTAATTATGCCTTTTAAGGTAATAAAAAAACAGTAAACTATTCATTTAATATCCGGTCTTCTCAAATAACTAAGTAAAGTTCTGATTTGAAGTAGATATCAATAATACTTACATACTCAATGATTCCTGACTGACCCTGTTCGCCCTGGCTTTGACTTTCCATTTACCAGTCTTGTAATACAGAAATGCGGTAATAGCCGCCAGGAGGTTTGAGATAGGGAAGGCCCAATAAATACCTTCCGAGCCTAAACTGGTATTGTTGGACAATATAAAAGCCAATGGAAAGCGTATGATCCACAGATTCAAGATCGATATTAACATGGATGCCAAAGTGAATCCTGCCCCATTGAAAACACCTGTCATGGATTGCTGCACACCCAGCAATCCAAAGGAGGGTGCCATAATCTGGATAAAGCGAGCGCCGTCACGAATAACATCGGGATCATTGGGGACAAAGAATGTCAGAATATCCGTGGCAAAGAAAAACAATAACATACCAACTCCTGTCAACCCGAAAAAAGCTATTTTACTGCTTAGATTTCCTGTTTTTTCAGCACGATCTATTTTATTGGCTCCTATATTTTGACCGACTATAGTGGTTGTTGCGATGGAAAGGCCGAGCGCCGGGATGATTACAAAACTCAATATTCGGGCACCTACACCGTATGCTGCCACGAATTGACTTCCAAAGCTGGTCACCAACATCACCATAACAGTCAATCCCGCAGCGCGGGTGGATTGATCCAAACTAGCAGGTAATCCGATTTTGAATAAACGCTTAATCCATGGGAAATCCCACCTCATGTCACGAAGGCGGATGTGAATACCTATTTTACCTTTGAAAAGTAATCCAAGGCCGATAACAGCTGATATCCCCTGCGTCAGAACGCTTGCCCAGGCAGCACCTGATACACCATACGCAGGAATCGGTCCGTAACCGAAGATAAATAGAGGGTCCAGTATCAAATTTAAAAAGACAGTTCCCAAGACAATAAACATGGGCAGCCATACATTCCCTATCCCACGCATCAAGGATTGAAATACAAAAAACATAAACAGGAAAACAAAGCCCAGGGAGGAAACCTGAAAATAAGCTATGGAGTCATCCAGGATTTCAGGTCCGGCTCCCACCAGTCGCATCATAGGCGCAGCTCCAAAATATCCGGCGAAAGCCAAAAAAACAGATAAGATGAAAATAATCAGCACCGATTGTGAGGAACTGTAATTAATTTGCTCCTGATTCCCAGCGCCCTTGAATTGTGATACGATCACTGTAGCCGCAATGGTGATGCCGGCTCCCACAGAAAGGATCAGAAAAAATACGGGAAAACTTAAACTTACTGCAGCTACGGCAAAAGCACCTAGTCGGCCAAGCCAGAACGTGTCGATTAATTGATATGCTGATTGGAGAATATTGGCTAATATGATGGGTACGGCAAGACTTATAAGCGCCTTTAAAATCGGTCCGTCTGTAAAACTTTTATCTTTTGACTGCAAGGGTGTGAATCATTATGGTAATAAACTATATAGTACTTCCAATTAAAAAGCTGGATACTATATTGTTCATTTTCATCAACATTGTTCTTAGCTTTAAGATAGATAAAAAAGGGAGAATATAAATAACTACGAACCTTGCAAAGAGCCATCTGGGTATTATTCATACATCCTATCGATTATATTTTTAGAATTATGAATAATAACTTTTCTCTTTACCTTCATAGTCGGTGTCATTTCGTCGGCTTCGATGGTCCATTCTTCGGGAAGTAAAGTAAATTTCTTTATTTGCTCGACACGATCAAGACCTTTGTTTCGCTCTTTAACTTCCTTTTCAATCAGTGACAACACTTCTGAATGGTTGATCAGATCCTCATTCGATAATTCAGGGATATTATTTTTTGTACACCAGTCTCTCAGATTTACATATGAAGGGACGATAAGTGCTGATACAAATTTCCGATTACTTCCAAGAACCATAATTTGTTCTATATACCGACTGGTCATCATGGCCATTTCCACCTGCTGTGGAGCCACATATTTTCCACCTGAAGTTTTAAAAAGCGCTTTCTTACGATCTGTGATCTTAAGGAAAGGCCCATCAAATTCTCCAATGTCACCTGTGTGAAACCAACCGTCGGGTTCGATAACCTCCTTAGTCATTTCTGATTGCTTATAATATCCCAGCATGACATTGGGCCCCCGAGCCATGATTTCACCATCACCGGCAATTTTTATTTCAACACCCGGAATGGGAATACCCACCGTGCCGAGCTTTCTTTGGTTTTCATCCATCCTGTTGACAGTCAGCACTGGAGAGGTCTCCGTTAAGCCATAGCCTTCCAGGATAGGTATGCCTGCTGCTGTAAACAATCTGGCAAGAACAGGATTCATAGCAGCAGCAGCAGTCACGATATATTCAATACGGCCTCCCAAAGCTTCTTTCCATTTGGAAAACACCAAAGTTCTTGCCACAGACAATTGTAGATTATACCACCATCCTTGATCGGTGTTCAAACGGTATTGTTCTCCCAAGCCAATAGCCCAGAAGAATAAAGAGTGTTTAATTCCTGTCAACGATTGTCCTTTTTCCATGATCCGTTCGTATACCTTTTCCAGTAAACGCGGAACCGTGGTAAACATCTGTGGTTTCACTTCCTTTAGATTCTCACCGATCGTATCCATGCTTTCAGCATAATAGATTGACAATCCGGATGCAATGTACCCGTATGTTACAATTCGTTCGAAACTGTGACACAACGGTAAAAAACTCAATACTGTCTGGTGACTTTTGAGAGGTAAAACCTGAAGGGAGGATTTGAAATTACTGGTAAGATTGAGATGGGAGAGCATCACACCTTTTGGGTTCCCGGTCGTTCCGGAAGTGTATATAAGGGTCGCCAGATCGTCAGGCTCCACTTTTGATTTGAATGTTTCGATCATTTCCTTATCCCGTGGTGTAACTTCATTCAAAATGGTTTTCCAATTCAGACAGGATTCTATCTCATCGAAACTATATATCCCAATCATGGAATCCACTTCATTCCGGATAGCATTTACCTTTTCATACATCTGCTCATTGGACACGAAAGTGTATTTGATCTCTGCATCATTAAAAATATACTGGTAAGACTCTTTGGTTATAGTGGGATAAACAGGAACGTTGACGGCACCAATCTGCAGAATACCCAAATCCAGGATATTCCATTCCGGACGATTCTCTGATACCATACCAATTTTATCTCCCTTTCGCACACCAAGTTGGAGCAGTGCCAGCGAAACCTGATCCACCAGCTTAATCACCTCTTCCGTACTGTACTTCACCCATTTTTTTTCACCGTGAATAATCTGCTTGCCAGCAAGAGCGATTTCCAGTGGGTAATTATCCCGTTGATAAGGCAATACATCAAATAATCGGGTAATGGTGTCCATCATGTTGATAATGAATTTATTAATTAAGTTTAGTTAATCTATATGTTTAATCATACTTTCGCACGTTTGGCATTATATAAGTTTATAAAATGATTATAACCATTTTAAATTATTCGTAATCCTCCCTCATTCGTTATCATCTCACAGATTCAAAACTACATTGAAATGGAACCTTTTCTGAAATCTGTTTTCCCTATAATGGCATTGATCAAAAATGAATGTCCGGATTGGACAGCTAACTTAGCTTCGCGGACTGCATCTACAAATTCTTCTATGGTTTCCACTCTTTTACCTTTTCCTCCGTATCCTTCTGCCACCACATCATAGTTGCTATAAGCAAGCACTGAAGCCACATCATCGCCTAGCAACTCAATCTGATCCCGTGAAATCTGCGTCCAGCCAGCATCATTGCCGATCAGTCCGATAACTGGAATGCCCAACCGGGTAAATGTGTCAAATTCGGCCAGGCTGTATGCACTGGATCCATCTCCCCAGATGATCCACACCTCAGCATCGGGGTGAACTAACTTAGAGCCCAAAGCAAATCCTCCACCGACGCCCAGAGTTCCAAATACTCCGGGATCAAGCCAGCGCAAAGGGCCTCGTGGTTGTAGAGTATATGCAGCCGTAGCTACAAAGTCTCCGCCGTCAGCTACTAATATACTGTTTTGATCAATCATAGAATTCAAAACCCGGAACAAATGAACAGGATTGATGCCTTCTATCTCTTCAGTGGCTTGATTGTCGATCTCCATTTCCCGCTGTAGCTGCATTTCTCCCAGTTCGTTTTTCCATTTGTCAAACCGAGCATTCATTCTGTTTTTAATCTGTTTACCTAAATCGATTAAAAGATTCGCCGGATCAGACAGGATAGGGTAATCCGGTTTTTTATTCTTCATTAAATCTTTTTGATCCCTGTTCACAGAGATAAATTTAGAATGGCCTTTGATGTGATTTCCGTATCCAAGACGGAAATCGCTCGGGACACCCGCTAATAAAACGAAATCTGCCTGGCTCAACGCGAAGCGTCTTTTATGCTTCATGTGCAATGGGTGATCCTGCCCCAATAGGCCACGTGCCATTCCCGAGAGGTAGACAGGAGCTCCAATAGCTTCAATTGACGTGATTAAATCATCAACCTTTCTAGGGTCTAACATTGCCTGGCTGCCAATCAATAAAACAGGCTTTCGTGATTTCTCTATATACCGGGTGAGATGACGGATCTGGTTTGATGAGTGGGTTGGAATTTCAGGCAGGATAATTCGTGTACTTGGTAAATTACTATCTTTTGCTTTATAAACTCCATTGAGCCGGTTGTTAATATACCAATTTTTTAATCTGCCTTTCAGGTCTTTCGGTTTGCCTGTAAGCTCCGCCCATTGACGCACAAGCGATTCCTCATAGAGCAAATCAATGGGTAATTCAATAAAAACGGGTCCGGGAACTCCATTTTGCGCAATGTGAAATGCTTTTTCCAGGACTGGTACTATATCTCGAACACGGGATACTGATTTCGCCCATTTTACAGTGGATCTTAAAAGAGAGATTTGGTCAATATCCTGAAGAGCGCCTCTGCCTTTGAGCAGGGTAGCCGGTGCCCCTCCTAACAGGATAACAGGCGATTGGGCCATCTGGGCATTTTTCAAAGCTGTAATAGTATTTGTCACACCGGGACCGGCTGTGACCGCGGCTACCCCGGGCTTCCCGGTTAACCGGGCTGTGGCATCAGCGGCAAACACCGCATTCTTCTCATCCCGCACATCAATTATCCGGATACCAGCTCTTTTGGCTTCCACAAATATGGGAGCAATATGACCACCTGATAAAACAAACAAATGTTCAATTCCTTGATTTTTAAGTACCTCTGCAATTAATTGTCCTCCATTCATGATTATTCCCAGGTCTTTGCCAAACTCAAGAATGAGTCATTCACCCGGTCTTGCTATTTTGATACACAAAATGTACATTTTATTTATGAAATCCATAAAATACCGATTAAACCTTGGGCATAAAATGTCTTGCGTATATGGTAGATCCATTTTGGTTTGAAATGTAACCGATTATCTTGCTTTGAAAAGCTATACGAAGTAGCCTTCTGAATAATAAGGTTCGATTTGACGATTTCCTTCGGGAACATCAACCCTAAAGAGTAAACCTTGCTCCTCGCCTGATGATTTCTGTCAATATTTTAGAAAGTTTTCAGATCCGATCACTGCCACAATTGCGAATCTCTAAAATCAATTTATCCATTCTTATTGTAAGGACTGTCTACATATGAAGCTAAAGCCTTTTCAGTGACTCAAGCATCGTGGGAATCAACTCACTCACTGTAGGATGAATATGAATAGCATCACGGATGACATCGTAGGATGCACCCGCATACATCTGATCGATAACCGTATGAATATACTCGTCAGCGCCAGTGCCTAAAAAAGTAGCCCCCAGCATTTTTTGACTATCTGAATCAATGTATATTTTAAGCTTGCCGGTTGTTTCTCCCATTTCTATAGCGCGCGCTACTTTGCTCATTGGATATTCGGCCATCTTTGCATTTATTCCTTTGTCTTTTATTTGTCGGTGGTTCATACCAACGCGGGCTAAAGGCGGGTCGATAAAAGCCGCATAACAAGTAATCCTGTCTGATAAATATCTTTTTTTGTCTTCAAACAAATGAGAGTTTACTATCTGAAAATCATTGTATGAAGTGTGCGTAAAAGCTCCCTCTCCATTGCAATCGCCCAAAGCCCAGATGTGTTCCACATTGGTTTGGAGCTCATCATTCACCCTGATATATCTCCTTCGATCGATATCTAAGCCGGCAGCTTCCAGATTAAGAAGATCCGTATTCGGAATTCTTCCTGTAGCTAATAATAAGTGAGTGCCCTTCACCTTTTTTTCACCAGAGCCACAATTATACGTTACAGCAATTTCGTTTCCTTCCATATTGGCCCTCATACAATCTGAATCCAATATCACTTCTATTCCGCTCTCATCCATTATCTCCGCAATAATATCTGAAATGTCTTCATCTTCTTTCCTGAATAAGCGAGTCCCTTTCTCAAGAATAGTAACCTGGCTGCCAAAACGGCAAAACATCTGGCCAAACTCCAGACCAATGTATCCTCCTCCCACGATAATCAGGTGCTCAGGGATTTCTTCCAAATTAAGAATCGTTTCATTGGTTAAATAAGGAACATCCTCAAATCCGCCTGGGATCCGGGGTCTGGCACCTACATTAATGTATATGTTGTCTGCTGAATAACGTTCATCGTTCACCAGCACTGTGTGATCATTCACGAATGTTGCCTTTCCTCTAAGAAGCGTGATCCCGTCTGTAGTGGTAAGGAGTTTTTCCAATCCTGATCTGGAATCACCAATGATCTGATCCTTTCGTGCCTTAATCTTCCTAAGATCAATATGCACTTCGCCATTGATGCTCACACCAAGTTCCTTGCTGTTTCCGGCAATATAAGCTCTACGCGCAGAGGCAACATAAGCTTTTGTCGGTGTACAACCCACATTTACACAGCTACCTCCAAGATGCCCCTTTTCAATAATGGCTATTTTAAATCCATGCTTAGCTAAACTGGCAGCCAATGGTGGTCCTGCTTGTCCCGTTCCTATAATAATGGCATCAAATTTCATACGGTTTATTTTTAAAGAAGAAGTCTTGATTAACTAACGTGGATTCTTTTAGGTTTGTTACCATCAATGAGAAGGAGTATTATTAGCCAGGCTTTCGCTGATTTCCAAAATTTCAACTTTAAAAGTCAGGTTTTGTTCCCTTTTCTTTAGATAGCTCCAACATCTTTTCATTGGTAAAACAAGAAAATATGAATGGTCATATGGCAAAAAATATCATAGCACTGCCACTAACCTCAATTGTGTTTAAACGAGATTATTTTATATCTTTAATTTATCTATGAAGGCTATTATTCGATTGATATTGGTTCTTTCCCTGTTTATGGCAGCATACGGGATTGCCATGGCCACCCACAACAGGGCAGGGGAGATCACCTATGAGCAGATCGGAGACCTAACTATTAGAATCACTATTGTAACTTATACCAAGACTTCGAGTCATGTGGATCGGGACAGTCTTATCGTATATTGGGGTGATGGAACCTCGGAGACGATAGCCAGAACCAACGGAAAAGGCACCGCGCTGGACAATGATATTAAAAGAAATTATTATATCAAAGTACATACCTATCCTGGGAGAGGGACATACACCATTGGCATGACCGATCCCAACCGGATTGGTGGCATACTAAATGTAAATTATCCCAATTCCATCCGTGTCAAATTTCATATCGCCACGACCTTTACATTTCTCAGTCAACAGTTTCAAGGTGAAAATAATTCCGCTATTTTGTTGCAACCTCCGATCGATGTAGGTTGCGTAGGAAAAACATTTGTTCACAATCCAAATGCCTATGATCCTGATGGTGACAGTCTGGCCTACGAATGGGTGGTTCCACTGCAGGATGTTGGCACGCCAGTTCCCAATTTTTTACTACCCGATCAGATTGATCCCGGGCCGGAGAATAAAATCACGCTCGATGAGGTCACCGGAGATATTGTGTGGGATTCCCCTCAGCGTAAAGGCCAGTATAATATTGCCATCCGGATAAAGGAATATCGCAAAGGAGTTCTGATCAATTCTATTATCCGTGATATGCAGATTGAGATCACGGAATGTGACAATAATCCCCCAGATGTGGAAGTCGCAAACCGGGTATGTGCTACAGCGGGTGATTTAGTAGAAATACCGGTCATGGTCGATGATCCGGAAAGGGAGACTCAATTGGTTAAACTTACTGCACTCGGAGGGCCTCTGAATCTTGATATATCACCAGCTATTTTCGCCAGCGGTAATCAATTTGAAGATGTACCCCGGACAGTTGATTTTATCTGGCAGACTCATTGTGAACATATCCGCAGCGCAGAATACACGATGGTGTTTAAAGCCACTGATAATTATTTCTCGGATTCAGGGGGATTAGTTGATCTGAAAACTCTGAATATCGAAATCGTGGGTCCACCGCCAGATCAACCTGTCGTGGAGCGGCAATCTGACCAGAATCTAATTTCCTGGCCAGGAAATTACAGTTGCCAGGAAAGTTCTAATTTTCAAGGAATTACGATATGGCGAAGAAATGGAAATGTTGCCATACCTGATGATATTTGTCTACAATTACGGTTATACTAATATTGGTTTTTCTGATAAAAACTCCTTAAATGAATTCCTGGATAAAAATGTCCAGAATGGTGTCACTTATTGTTACCGTATAACAGCCCGGTTTGCCAACCTAAGTGTGGCAAATAATCCCTATAACATCGTGGAAAGCAAACCAAGCGAAGAAGTATGTATTAAGATTGACCGTGATCTACCTCTTCTGACAAAGGCATCTGTATCATCGACCGATGTGATGAATGGGGTTGTAGATCTGGAATGGGTTAAACCAGTAACAGACGTTGATTCATTAAAACCTGACGGGCCATATTCCATGACTTTGTTTCATTCGACCAGCCTGGGTGGTATTTATACCACAGTAACCACATCAAAGGTGACAGCACCGACGATAGACGACTTCAATGGTCGATATACCTTCGCTCACCAGAATCTCAATACATCCGATGTTCAACATTATTATAAAATAGAATTGGCTTCAGCCAATAGATCCATCGGGTTTTCCTCTATTGCTTCTACCATATTTCTTGAATCAAACCAGGGGAACAACTTGGTTCATTTGGATTGGAGTTCACTCACACCCTGGAACAATTTTAATTATGTGGTTTATAGAGTTGAAAATGGAGAATTAC
>CAJDXA010000001.1_pt1 | contig 32631 bp, 23 predicted proteins | sample 7391711 | NCBI WGS metagenome assembly CAJDXA01 (sample SAMEA7055748, study PRJEB34461) | soil metagenome | biome: terrestrial ecosystem; feature: Peninsula; material: soil | place: Antarctica | collected 2016
AGAAGCGGTGACAAGAAAGATGCCTATCCCCGTGCCCCAGGCGGCCCAGTTTCCCCATCTTGTACGAAATGCATCAAGTAAAGAATGATTGCTTGCAATTCCTATACGTGCCCCCATACTGGTGAAAGCCATCATCAATATGGTGGAGATGACGATCACCCATACCAACTGGTATTCATAAGAAGCTCCCAATTTGGAAGTTATAGTCAGACTTCCCGGCCCAAACACAAGGGCTGCGGTGATAATACCCGGCCCGAGATAAGCGAGCCAGTTAGAGAATTTGCTTGGAGATCGGTTGCTTTGGTTCAAGTATGTATGTTTTTATGCCTGTAAAGTTGAAAGGTATAAAAAATCTATGAAAAAAGGATGAACATCTCTGGGTACGTTACCGAAAGATGGAAAAAAGATTTATCAGCTCTTCAGGATTTGTTAAATCTAAAATCACGGATTTTTTCTTAACTTTCCGAAGATCAGATCATGGCGAAAACATATATTCATACCAATATCCCTTGGGTAAATAATATATTCATACCAATATCCCTTGGGTAAATACCCGCAGTAGATGGTTAACTCTATGCCTGACCGTTTGTCTACTTCATGGCATTGCGCCAAATCTGATTAGTCAGGAAGTACCTGCGATCGTGACGTATGATCGGAATGAATACCAGGGTGGGAACAAAAATTGGGGTTTCGCCGAGGATGACGAAGGTAATCTCTATGTGGCCAACACCAAAGGTATCCTCATTTACAATGGCCTGGCCTGGCAAATAGTCCACCTGCCCAATCACCGCGTTCCCAAGAGTATATATCGTGGCTTTGATGGGAAAATATACGCTGGTGGCTTTGAAACGATCGGATATGTAGACAGATCAGATCCTACCAACCCTACTTTTGTAGAAACAGGTCAGGAAATTCTCAAGGGTACGGAAGAAGAGATTTGGCATATCACCGGCAGTGATGACCAAATCATGTTCCAGTCATTTTCCCTTATGATCTTTTATGATGGCCAGAACATGGATCTTTATCAACCCCATGATAATATCATGTTTGGTCAATGGATCAATGACCGCTTATGGGTGCCCCAAATCACCAAAGGAATGTACCTGTTCGAGAATGGAAGAGAACGAACGATAACTTCTTTGGGAATTCCAGAAGATGCTGTAATCACGGCGTTTCAACAATATGACCAAGACGATCTTATTATTGCGACGCGCAATCATGGCTTGTTTACATTAACTGATTCGGTCGCTACACCATTGCAAAATTCATTCAACGAACAACTTAAAGATGACCAGGTCAATGAAATGATCCGGTTAAAAAGCGGAGATTATGCCATAGGTACGATACAAAACGGCGTATATGTCACAGAAGATTTCCGGCATATAAAATTTCACATCAACAAATCCAATGGCCTGGCCAACAATACGGTGCTTTCATTATACGAGGCCCGGAATGGAGCTCTTTGTATCGGATTGAATATCGGGATGAACATCTTGAAAACACAAGAGCCCGATCGGTATTACTATGATGTCGATGGAAAGCTGGGAACTGTTTTCGCTTCCGTATATTACCAGGATAAATTTTATGTAGGAACCAACCAGGGAGTTTTTACGCAGAACGACCAAGGACATTATACTATGGTTCCGGGCTCCCAGGGCCAGGTATGGAGCCTGGAAGTAATAGGAGATGATCTTCTCTGCGGTCATAACTCAGGAACTCTTCAATGGGTCGAAGGAAATTTTGAATTGGTGTCTCCTATTACAGGTGGTCTTCAAATACAGCAACTAAATGAAACCCAACTGCTTCAGTCGACGTATAACGGCCTGATTTTAATTGAAAAAAGAAATGGTTTGTGGCAAGACACCTGGCAGATATCTGGAACGGACAAACTGGTAGACCGCTTTGTATACAAGTCAGGTGAAGTGGTAGGCTTGCACCCCTACTTTGGGTTAGTTTATTACAAGCTGGATCTTACTCAGTTCAAGATGGCTTACCGCAAGATATTTCAGGAACAAGAAAAGAATATCGGAATTAATGCTCTGGGCTTGTTATTGTTTCACGAGAATATCCTTGTACAGGTGGATACGACTATGTTTGAAGTAGGTGAATATGGTTCGATGGAGAAAATCCCCATTCCCCTACAGCTCGAAATCAATCAAGAAATAAACGGGGATCTGGATTACCGTATACTGAAGTCCATAAATAATAATTCGGAACAACATCGCGTCATTTCTTATTTTCCGGATAGAAATATTGTCATCAAGAGCATCGAAAACGGGTACGTAAAACATTCTACCCTATCATCGAGACATCAGCCTCATAATTCAAAACTTTCCCTGGATTATTTCCTGGTGAACAACGAACAAATTGATCGTTTAAATGGATCTATGGAGTTTAACGCCAATGAAAAAAATCTAGTTTTTCAGCTCCGCAAGAAAGAGGGATTTCTGCAGAATGTTCCTTTACCTCAATACAAACTTACCCCTTATGACAAATCATGGGAGTCATTACCCACTAATGGACGTCTGGAATTCAAACAACTCCACCATGGATCATATAACCTTCAAATAAAAGATAGTGAAAGTGATGATTATACCTTGCTGTCATTTACAATTAGACCGCATTGGTATGAATCCTGGCCTGGATTACTCCTTATCCTACTGATTGGGACAGTATTGTTATGGTACGTTAACATGCGCAACAAGAAGCGATTGAACCGGGAAAAAATAAAAATGCGAAAAGAAAAGGAAGTGGCTCTGGAGGCGGAACGTATGAAAGCAAGAGCAGAAAAGCTGGAACATGAAGTAGCTTATAAATCTAAAATGCTAGCCAATAGTGCTATGACCATGGTCCAAAAAAATAAAATGCTTACCGAACTCAAGGAAGTCATACAGAAAGAAAGTTCGCGATCCAATTCGGTGCAAACAGTCAAAGGGAAAGCGATAAAATTGATCGACCGGAATCTGAAAAACGACGAATCATGGGAGATATTTGACCGGAATTTTGCGGAGGTACATGAAGATTTCACGGAACGATTTAAGGAATCGTATCCGGAAATATCACCCAGTGATCTAAGGTTAGCTGCTTATATTCGGATGAACATGTCAAGTAAGGAAATCGCTCCTATTTTGCAGATCTCTGTTCGATCAGTGGAGAACAAACGATATCGTCTGCGCAAAAAAATGAATCTCTCTTCTGACACCAATCTATCCGAGTACCTGATGAGGTTTTGATTTTATTAAAACTTATTATTTCGTCTTTTACAATCTCATGATAATCTGATTATCAGTTATATATACACTTGTTTCATGTGTGATAGAGAAGCTCGTTCTTGCTTATGATGAGGTTTTTGTGAGGTGGATTTTATGGACATCTTAACATCAATCAGCGTTTTTGATGTATGTTTAAGCACGTTGTTTTATGAGATTCAAATAAATACCATATGAAATCGAAAAGATCATTACTTCCATTTCTAATTTTATTTCTGGTTATTATCCTCCCGCAAATTGCCTCAGCTCAAGAAGAGTTAATCTATACCGGCAAGGTAATTACCGGGGATACTGGTGAACCGCTTATCGGGGTGAATATTCTAATCTTGCGGACCGGTACAGGTACTCAAACTGACTTTGATGGTAACTATGAACTGACCGCGCGGCCGGGTGATTCGATCCGAATTAGCTATATAGGCTATGAGAGTCTATTGTACCAACTAGGGATACAAAAGCAAATCGATTTCACCTTGGAAACCGGCAATCAAATGCTGGAACAAATAGTCGTGGTCGGCTATGGAACCCAAAAGCAAAAAGATCTGACTTCGGCCATAACTACTATCAGTTCAGACGAGATCATGCAGACGCCCACGGGACAAGCGATGCAATCCCTGCAAGGGAAAGTGGCAGGGATGCAGATTGTGAGTAGCGGAGCTCCGGGCAGTGCACCCAAAGTGAGGGTGCGGGGCATCGGTTCTTACCCGGGCGGAAACAATGAAGCGCCGCTCTATGTGGTCGATGGAATGTTTTTTGATAACATTGACTTTCTCAACACCTCAGACATAGCGACCATTTCGGTTCTCAAAGATGCCTCGGCATCGGCCATATATGGTGTGAGGGCGGCCAATGGCGTCGTACTGATTGAGACCAAATCCGGCAAGCATGAGCAACCTGCTCAGATTACTTATAATGGATATTATGGTATGCAGGTAGCAAACAACGTACTAAAAATGGCGAATGCAGAGCAATATACACAGATCGTATCGGAACTTGATCCGGAAAGATTCCCTGATTATCAGTTTGTACTGAATGCAATGCAAAGATACGGCCGAAGCCGGTTAAATCCCAATGTGCCCGATGTCAACACGGATTGGTATAGCGAGATCATCCGGCCGGCACCTATACAAAATCACAGTATCAATGTGACGGGCGGGGGAACCAATGCCACGTATGCACTCGGAGCCAACTTTTTTGGTCAGGGAGGGATCCTTGACATGAAAAATGAATATGAGCGGTTCAACCTGAGATCTAAGGTGGACTATGAAGCTCTGGACTGGCTAACCCTGGGTGGAAACATGATCCTGAGTAACGGAACGAAATATTCCCCTGAAAACACGGCATGGTTCAGATCTTATTTTGCTGTGCCTATTCTTCCCGTGTTTGATGATCAGGTTCCCAATGCTTTCCCCGATCCTTACGCCAGCGCACAATATCTCGGCTACCGTGGTGGACAAAATCCATTTCCGGCCATGGATTACCACAACAATAAAGAAAAAATACGTAAACTATTAGCCAACTTCTATGTGAAGGTCGATTTGATTCCCGACAAACTTTCTTTCAAGACTACCTACAATCACAATTTTTCCGCCCTCGACCTGCGCAATATTGACCTTCCCTACTTCAGCAGTCCCGGTTTTCAAAACCCTGATCCTGGAATATCACGAAATTGGTCCACCTATTCAAATCAGATATGGGATAATATCCTGACGTACAACGAACAATTCGATCTTCACGGATTGACCGTAATGGCGGGTTCTTCCTACCGGGACGAAGCTTTTTCTCAACTTAGAGCATCAGCCCGCAATTTTCCAACCGACCGGGAGGAAGCCTGGTATATCGATCAGGCAGAAACCATTGTGGTTGATGCAGTGGGAGATGGAGGAAGCCGTCAGTATGGAATGTCCTATTTTGGGAGAGTATCCTACAATTTTGATCACAAATACTTGCTTTACGGGACCTTCCGGGCAGATGGAAGCTCCAAATACCAGGAGAAATGGGGGTATTTCCCGACGATCGGAGCCGGATGGGTTCTTTCCCAGGAAGATTTTTTTAACATAGGAGGAATCGATTACCTGAAACTACGTGGAAGTTGGGGTGAGCTGGGAAATGATAATATACAGGCCTCTGATGGAGCAAGAACGACCAAGGTTGTCAACACCGTATTCAATGGAATGATGGTGCCAGGTACTCAGACGTCCAATGTATTTTCTTCTCTAAGATGGGAAGTGGTCGAAGAACTGAATTTTGGTTTGACAGCAAATCTATTTAATAGTCGTCTGTCATTGGATGCGGATTACTATACCCGGGATACCAAGAATGCAGCTATTCGCGTCGATATCCCGTTGATCGGAGGAAGTGTACTGCGAAATGTAGGCGTTATCCGCAATTCAGGATTGGAAGTGGCACTAAATTGGTCGGATCAGCTATCCAAAGACTGGACCTACCAGATAGGCGGTAATATCTCAACACTAAAAAATGAAGTCAGAGACCTATATGGACAGCCTTATATCAATGGTGGTTCAGCTGAATTTCGCCAACGTTCTATTGTAGGACAACCGTTACTGGCGTTTTTTGGCCGGGAAGTAACAGGCGTTTATCAAAACCAGGGGGAGATAGATAGTGACCCCACAGCGAAAGAGAATAACCTGGAGCCGGGTGATCTGAAATTCAAAGATCAGAATGGGGATGGAGTTATCGACGATGCAGACCGTGTCGTATTGGGTTCTTATATCCCAAATCTAATGTACGGGTTTAATTTAGGCACATCCTTTAAAAACTTTAGCCTTACTGCAAACTTTATCGGTCAGTCGGGTAATTCGATATTGAACAGAAAACGGGGTGAATACATATTTACCAATGACACCAATCTCGATGCCGATCTGGCGGTCAACCGGTGGCATGGAGAAGGAACATCCGATAAATATCCCTCTGCCAACGGCCTGCGAAAAGGATGGAATCAAGCATTGAGTGACTATTACATAGAAGATGGTTCCTTTTTCCGCATACAGAATGTAACCTTATCCTACACAGTTCCCGGCAGTAAGTTCTTAGGTGGCGCATTCCCTCAAACCACTATAACCCTAACAGCGGATCGGCCTTTAACAATTTTTGATTATAACGGATTCAATCCCGAGGTGGAAGATGGTATAGACCGGCAAACTTATCCCATTCCTTCGGTTTATACGGTCGGACTGAATGTTAAATTTTAATCGCAATATAAAATCATAAGTGATGAAAAATATAGGTAATAAAATTATTTATTTCGGTTTGATGACAGTGTTACTCGTTTTGAGTTCATGCAATGACCGGCTGGATCGGCCAGCTGAGAACCGGACATTCGAGGGAGCTATAGATTATAGCAAGACCAGTGACATGAGCCTACCTTTGATTGGTGCTTATGCTGCTTTCCAATCCAGAGGTTGGGAACAGTTCCCATTGATCTCGGTTCGTGGAGACGATGTCAATAATGGCGGACTGGGTGATCAACAGGATTTTGCAGAAACAGATAAATTCCGGTACAACAAAGGATACTGGATGTACAATTCGCTGTGGCAAACCATGTACAGTGACATTATTGATGGTAATGCGGCAAAAGAACAAATCGATCTGTATGAAGAAAAAGCTACCGGAAATAACCCCGCTGCGCAGTATAAAGCCGAGATTGATGTGCTCAGTGCCTATTTACTATTCGATATTTCCCGGGTATGGGGCAATGTATTTATACCAGAAACCTCGAATCCCTCTGATTTATTGAATGCCGAAGTAAAACCCAAAAATGAGGTGATGCAATACATTTCAGATCAGATGAATGCTGCAATACCTTTGTTGCCGGATATGCGTCCCAATCAACGAAATGATCTTCCAGGTGCGGTGACCAGGTATACAGCATTAGCCGTTAAAGCTTTGGCCAATTTGGAAATGAAAGATTACCAAGGCGTAGCCGATGCGACCTCACAGATCATCAACTCCGGTCTTTTTAAGCTATATCCAGACTATTATCAACTTTTCAAAAAGCCGGGAGAACTCAGCGATGAAAATTTACTGGAGTTTCAATATTCTGACTTTGGTCAGGGAACCGGTACCCAGATCACCTATCTGATGGCGTTTTTTGGTCCGCAAAACTGGGAGCCGAAAGTAGGGAAGATCAATGGAGGATGGGGCTTTTATGAACCCAGCCTGAAATTCATCAAATTTATGCTGGATCGTGGCGACCGCCAACGGTTGGTCACCAGCGTACTATTTACACCAAGAGGCATTGAAGAGATCAAAAAGGATCCCGGCTACGCAGATCTGCCTGATTGGGTTACCAATGAAACACCTTCCGGTGATGTGATCCTGGATTATGCACGGGCTATGTTTGCCAGCGGAAAACACTATTTACCTTCTGACCAGATTACTCCTGGTCGAACAGATTGGTCAAATGATAAAAATATGACGGTCATCCGTTATGCAGAAATCTTGCTGATGCATGCAGAAGCACTCACAAGAGGAGCTACCAGCAATGCGATCAGTGCAGATCAGGCTGTCAACCTGGTTCGCAGCAGAGCCGGACTGGCCTCTCTTACGAATGTTACGACAGACCAGGTGTTAGATGAAAAATTTGCAGAACTGGCTATGGAATGGGGTATCCGTTATTATGATTTGATCCGCACAGAAAAGTATCAAGAATTGAATTACGGTGGACGTACTTTCACTCCCGACAAGACTTTTCTGCCCTATCCACAGGCGCAAGTGGACGTACTTCCAGGGCTGAGAAAATAATACTATATGGTGAACGTATCAAAAACATACAATATGAAAATGATTAAATATTCCTTATCAATATTATTAACCTTTCTTTTCCTCTATTCATGCAATGAAGGGATAGACCCTATTACACCTTTAGCACCTGGACCGGATGAATCGGCTCCCATGGTCAAGATCAAATATCCACAAGAAGGTACTCAAATTAGAGTGTTGGAAGAGACTACCACAATCAAAATCCAATTTGAAGTGATGGATGATATTGAGATTGGAGAGATTTTGCTACTGATGGATGGAAATCAAATCGCTTCTTACACAGATTTTAAGGACTACCGTCGTGTGTTCGAAGAATTTGAGTATGACAATGTCACCAACGGTGAACACGAACTCACCATAAAAGCAACAGATCTTTCAGGCAAGACGACCGTTGAAAGTGTTATTTTCCAAAAGGTATCTCCCTATACTCCATTATACGAAGGCGAAATAATTTACATGCCTTTTGACGGAGATTATATTGATCTCATAAATTTACAACCGGCTACTGTGGTGGGCAATCCCGGATTTGCCGGTGAAAGTGTAATCATGGGAGAAGGTGCGAATGCGTATGCAGGGGCAGAAGGTTCATACCTGACTCTCTCCGTAGATCAATTTCATAGTCAGACATTCTCTGCCGTATTCTGGATGAAGGTCAATGAGGTACCAGATAGAGCGGGCATTCTCACCATGGGTCCTCCCGATCCGGATAATCCGGAAAAACAAAACAACAGAAAGGCCGGCTTCCGGTTTTTACGTGAAAATGTGGGAGGTATGCAACGGTTCAAACTGAATATAGGGAACGGAGAGGCTGACACCTGGCTCGATGGAGGTGCTGCAGCTGATGTAGATCCTACCCAGGATAAATGGGTGCATTTTGCATTTACGATCACAGAGGAGCACGCTGCGGTTTATATAGATGGCCAATTAGTAAAAGAAGTAGATTTTCCAGGAATTGACTGGACTGGATGCGATATATTGTCAATTATGTCCGGAGCTCCCCGATTTACCGGATGGGATCATTTATCTGACCAGAGTTATATGGATGAACTTCGACTTTTCAACCGTACTTTATCGATCGATGAGATCCGGGATATCATTGCGGCAGAGTCGGGGGAAGTGGTGACTGATTATGAACCGAAATATGACGGAGAAGTTTTTTATACACCCTTTGAAGATAATTACAAGGATTTGGTCAGCGGTGTTTCAGCTACTGTCATAGGAACACCCGGATTTACGAAAGGGAAGATAGGCATGGCTTACAAAGGAGCTGCCGATTCTTATCTCACTTTTCCCACTTCAGGACTCACAAATGATGAATTTAGTGCTTCTTTTTGGATGAATATCAATGCAGATGCGGATCGCGCAGGTATTTTGGTTATGGGTCCTGAAGATCCAGGTAATCCGGAAAAACAAAATAATCGCAAATCTGGATTTCGGTTTTTCCGTGAACAAGCCGGTGATAATCAACGGTTCAAGCTGAATGTGGGTGACGGTGAAAAGGATGCCTGGGTTGATGGAGGTGAGGCAGCAGATGTGAACCCTGCTAATGGAGACTGGGTGCATTTTGCTTTTAGTATATCGCATAATAAAGCGGCTATTTATATTAATGGGAAACTGGTCAAAGAAGAAGCTATTGACGGAATAGATTGGTCGGGATGCGATCTTCTATCAGTCATGTCGGGCGCTCCCCGATTCGCCGAATGGGATCATTTGTCGGATCTAAGTTCGATGGATGAATTGATGATTTTCAACAAAGTACTGACTCAGGAAGACATACAGCAAATCATAAATGATGCCCCGTGAAATGAGTTGTGAATTATAAATTTTAAAGCTAGTAAGAATTCTGCACTTTAGGCTTTATGAGAAAAAAGAATATGGTGTTAATCAAAGAGGAAGAACAAAAATAGAAAGGAATATAAATGACCTCGGAGAGCCTGCTTGCCGGCATAGGCAGGATCACATTATGTTAGCAATCATACATAAAAGTAAATCCCGACCTAGGAGAGGTTACATTATATTAACCTGGATGATGGTAAGTGCATTATTTACCATCAGTTTTTCATGTAAAAAAGAGGCCGCACCCAAACCGGAACCACCCACACTGGCGATTCAGTATGCCCGGTTGGGGGCAGAATCAATACTGCATGAAAGCATAGTCACTCCAGAAGGTGACATAGTGATCGGATTCTCCAAACCAGTAGCTAATCAATCAGGTGATTTATTTCTATTGAAAAATGAAACCAAATCTCTCAAATTCAATCTATCATGGTCCGCTGATCGAAAGGAGGCAACTCTTACTAATGATCAGCCCTGGGATGAAGGAAAGGAATATATACTTATCATCAGTGCAAGTCTTCAGGCTAATGATGGAGGAAAATTCCCAGGGGATATGCTGGTGTTTTCAACCAGGATAGAGGTATTGAGCATGCAATTGCTCACTAAGGACGGGAGACTTCTGAAAGCAGGCGGCCTAAATACCGAAATTGCCTTGCAACCGGATTTTGAATTATTACTATCTCATTCCACACCTCTGACCGCTCTGGAAAATAACATAAAGTGGTCGGGGCCAGCATCTTTGGATATTACGCTCACAGAGTTATCCGATACATCATTCCAGCTTTCATTCTCAGAGCCACTGGATTATTATACTTCATACGACATTGAATTTATAAAAGATATTGGGGAGGTAGCCGGACGTCCTTTCGAACCCCAAACCTATAAACTGTTTACAGAGCTGGACTCCACTTTTAAATTTCCGGAGCTGAGCGATGAAGAGTTACTCACATTGATACAGGAACAGACCTTTAAGTATTTCTGGGAGGGTAGTGAACCCAATAGTGGCATGGCGAGGGAACGAAGCGGAGGTGGGAGTACAGTGACGACCGGAGGAACGGGATTTGGGCTGATGGCTATGATCGTAGCTACCGAAAGGGGGTTTATTTCTAGGCATGAAGCGATTGAACGGTGGCAACAGATATTGGATTTTCTCAAATCAGCAGACCGGTTTCACGGTGCCTGGCCCCACTGGATCAATGGGGAGACCGGCCGGGTACGACCATTCAGCAAAAAGGATAACGGCGCCGATCTGGTCGAAACGGCTTTTCTTATGGAGGGTCTCTTAACTGTCCGGCAATACCTGAACCCAGATGTTCCGGAAGAAGCAACACTGATCGATCAGATCAATGAATTATGGCAAAGCGTGGAATGGAACTGGTTTACCAAATCCGGCGAAAACGTACTGTACTGGCACTGGTCACCGGAATACAAATGGGAGATCAATCTGCCGGTCCGGGGTCACAATGAAACCCAGATCGTTTATATCCTGGCAGCTTCTGCCCCGGAATATACCATTGAGAAGGTGGTATATGAGGAAGGTTACGCCCGTTCCGGTGCTATGAAGAATGGGAACACTTATTATGGATATACTTTACCGTTGGGTCCGGAAAAAGGTGGCCCCTTGTTCTTCGCACATTACTCTTATTTGGGATTGGATCCCAGAAAACTAAAGGATGAATATGCCAATTATTGGTTGCAGAATAATAATCAAACCCTCATCAACAGGGCTTATTGCATCGAAAACCCGAAGCACTTCATAGGATATTCAGCAGACTGCTGGGGGCTGACGGCAAGTGATGAAAAAGATGGTTATTCAGAACATAGTCCAACCAATGACCGTGGAGTGATCACTCCTACTGCCGCCGTATCTTCTCTGCCCTATACACCCGAGCAGTCAATGGACGTTATCCGGCATCTTTACTATAAACTAGGAGACCGGCTATGGGGGGAGTATGGATTTTATGATGCCTTCAATATTTCCGAAGAATGGGTGGCCGATTCATATCTGGCCATTGATCAGGGACCCATTATTTGTATGATCGAGAATCACAGAACCGGCCTATTGTGGGAATTATTTATGAGTGCCCCGGAAATAAGAAATGGATTGAAAAAATTAAATATTAGCTATGAATAGGGAACTGAATACCACGAAGAATAATTTATTTAAAATACATAAAGATGCTTCAAGCTTACATCGCCAAGGCGGCACAATCGCTGCTAAGGTAGAGGAATGCTTGTTAACTTTTAATAGGTCTAAGTACTTCCTACATCTACCATTATTCTATGGTTTATTTTCCTTTTTACTCATAATGGGATTGACGGGATGTAACCGTAAGGCGGGTGAGAATACATCAAAAAATGATCAGGCATTACTGGATAAGGTTCAGGAACAGACTTTTAATTATTTCTGGGAAGGAGGAGAACCAATATCAGGAGGAGCCCTGGAACGGATTCATATGGATGGGCTATATCCCAGCCATCCAAAAGATATCATCACCTCAGGAGGAACAGGTTTTGGTATCATGGCTACTTTAGTAGGGATTGAAAGGGGATTTATCACCAGGAAACAGGGCTATGAACGCCTATTGAAACTCACTGAATGGTTGGGAGAATCGGATCGCTTTCATGGTGCCTGGCCACATTGGTGGATGCCGGACGGAAAGGCAACTCCCTTTAGCAAATATGATAACGGAGGCGATCTCGTGGAGACTGCTTTCTTGGTTCAAGGCCTGCTGACAGCGCGGCAATATTTCCGACAAGGGAATGCACAGGAGAAAGATCTCGCTCAGAAAATGGATGAATTGTGGCGTGGTGTAGACTGGGAATGGTACACGCAGGGTGAAAATGTGCTCTACTGGCATTGGTCACCAGAATATGGATGGAAAATGAATTTTCCGGTCCACGGGTATAATGAATGCTTGATCATGTATGTCCTGGCTGCCAGCTCACCAACCCATCCTGTGGATCCCGAGGTGTACAAGGAGGGATTTATGATGGATGGAAAAATCATGAGCTCAGATGAGTATTATGGTCTGCCACAGGTACTTTACCACTATGGAGAACCGGATAGAATAGTAGGACCTCTATTTTGGGCGCATTACTCCTATTTGGGTTTGGATCCCCGAGGTTTAAAAGATCAATATGCTGACTTTTGGACATTGAATAAAAATCATGCCCTGATCCAATACCGATATTGTGTGGACAATCCTCATGATTATGAAGGTTATTCTGACTCTTGCTGGGGTCTGACATCAAGTTATTCGATAAAGGGGTATGCCAGTCACAATCCGAAGAATGATCTGGGCGTCATAACACCTACGGCGGCCCTAAGTTCCTTTCCCTACTCACCTGAAGAAAGTGACCGTTTTTTACACTTTTTGTATGAAGATCATCCGGAGTTGATCGGCAAGTATGGTCCTTACGACGCGTTTAGTCTGGAAGCGGATTGGTTTCTCCCAAGATATTTAGCCATTGACCAGCTAACCATTCCGGTGATGATTGAAAATTACCGGTCAGGATTATTATGGGATCTTTTTATGTCAGCTCCTGAGATCCAGAAGGGTTTAGATAAGTTAGGATTTGAGTATCGGAAGAGGAAGGAGAAATACTAAGCAATAAAGTTGTGGATTCAAAAATATCTCTAAACATTGTGCCTTATCTTAAAGCAGGTATAGATGAAATGATTTTACGATTTCTGGAAGCTTCACCAAAACTAATTAGCTAATACTAAATTGACCAAAATGGATTATAAAATAATCAAAGTGAAATAGATTCATATTTATTGGGTCGAGCGACATGATCTTTTGAAAAACAAATCCACTCTATATAGCCACGAGGCATAAATATCGACGCTATTATTACTCCATGAAATCAATTGTTATCCTATCGCTCGCTTTAATAAGTTATGCGTGATCTGTTGAACCCGTTCGTCTGGTCCATGAGGACGATTAAAATGAGACCAAGGAAGAGTATGACCAGGAGGATGACTTAGTCCCTGACACCAAAAAATGGTCGATGCATTAAAAACAAAGTTCTTTTTCGGACCAGGATAGATTACCGAACACCAGGTCTGAGGCGTATCTCCACCTACCCAGGCTGTGCCTTCAGCTACAATTTCCAATCCAGGAATATCCGGGGGATCACCATGGTATTCCCAACCTATCAATCCAGGTATCTTATCACCCTTCTTCACTTTGGTATTTTTAAAAATCCAGTGGTTCGGCGCCGTAATCACCCAGTCACCGCCACCATTCTCCGGATGGATGCTACGCACTCCCATCAGGTAGCCTTCATCCGGACCACGCTCTGGAAATGGTCCGTTTACTTCTTCCCGTCCCACCGCATATTTATAATCTCCGCCATAGGGACCGCCCCTGAATATACGCCGGTTCTCCGTCCCACTGCTATTCGGTGAAAATGGAGATACCCAACATATGGAATTTCCGGAAAAAAACAACAAGCTTACCCCTTGGTCCCGCATTTTCTCTACGCTGCGATATTGGCGAATGTCCCAGTACTCATCATGGCCAATGCTTATAAAGGATTTACATTTCAGTCCCCGATCCGGTGTAAGCAAATCACTATTTGCACAATAGGATACATCATATCCGTGTTTCTCTAGAAAATAGGCCATCGGGAATTCAAACGATAAATATTCGCCGGATCCAAAGGATAAAGGATCATTGACAATACCCGTATACTGCGCCTGGCGGCCGTATGGACGGTCAAAACTAACCTGTGCCCAGGGTCCCTGGACACCTTTTGGATGCGTGTAGATTGAATAGTTACTTGGCCAGCGATTATAAGCCTGCCAGGTATTGTCAGAGCATTGAAACAGGATGTCAGCAGGACGATCATCCTTCACAATAAAGATAACATATCCCTGCCAGTACGGGTCACGGCTATCAGTTTGTAAGCTGGTCAATCTCCCCAGATATACTCCACTGACCCAGTCTTTTTCAATCGTAAGGCTCAGGGCCGGCTCCCAGTCGCATTCATGAATATTTTTTTCTCCGGGTTCAGGTGTTTTCTGCGTCATTCCCTGGAATGGGCCCAGCTTTTTCATGAGCCGGGCTCCTTTACCTTCATAATATCCGGTACGAAAAATTTCCAAAGTAAATTCACGCACAGGGTTGGTGGAAACCATAATATCGATCGATTCTCCGGGTTTGACACTTTGCCGGGAACAGTATCCTTCGATCCATGGCATACGTTGACCGGATGAATCCGGCCTTACTCTGGTAAGTTGCCAGTCGGTAGAACCAGGTTTGGCATTTTCAGCCTTGATGACATTAGCCCGACGTTTTTCAAGGTTTTGAGGCCGAAAGCTGAAGGGTATTGTTGCACCAACTGTACCTATAGTTGCTTTCTTCAAAAAGTCCCGTCGATCCTTATCCGTGTTTTCCATTCACTTAAATTTGCAGATGATTCAAATATAGCTAAAGTTACTAAAGTCTTTGCAGCTTTATTCACTTTCGATTCGGCACTGTAACTATCGCAAGCTCTCCAGGCATCATATGGTGGCGATATATTTTGAAAGAATTGATCAATGAATGTGGACGGTGTTATTCATCAGCGGGAAGAAAGGATTCTAAACTTTTCTATGATGGTCAGCACTTTTGTTTTATCACATTCCAACCATTGCCTATTGCACAATCACTTTCTTATTTTGAGCCGAATCTCCCTGCTGAACGCGTATTATATAGGTTCCAGCAGGTACGGATGAAATATCGATGACCTGTTCGACAACTCCATTCCCGTTGCCGGAGAACACCCACTGCTTCATCTGACTGCCGTGCAGATTCAGAAGTCTCACACTTACCTCATTTACATTAAGACCTTCCAGATGGACCATTATCTCATAACTGGCCGGATTGGGATATACATCCAGGCTGAAATAACTCCTCGATACTACCGGCGATTCCACCGCACTGCGAATACCGCACCCACTATGGAGGAAATCCACCTTATCGAGTGTGTGACCGGGTAATAAAGCACTTAAATCCGAATCCGTCACATCAAACCAATCGGCAAGAATAGAACCGTACATATCTCTGAAATCCATCTCAAAAGGGATGCCGTCTCCGGGACTCACTTCCCGATCGATCACCGGATTGGTGCCGATGATGTTATCTTTCAGACAGGAACCAAACAAAAACATAGGCGCAGCATCCCCATGGTCGGTACCAAAACTGGCATTGGATCGAATCTTGCGACCAAATTCCGAATACGTCATCGCCAGCACCCGATCTTCCATTCCCAGCAATGCCAGATCATGCCAGAAAGCTTCGAGGGCGTCTCCGAGTGTTTTCATCAATTGAGGGAATGTCCCTTCGAGTGGATTACCGCTTGCTACTTCTCCTGCGTGCGTATCGAATCCTCCGAGAGAAACAGTATAAACAGGACTTCGCAGCCCTCCGGCCATCAACGTGGCGATGATACGAAGTTGCTGAGCCAATGGATTATCAGCGGGATATTTATCTGACAAACTCTTTCCCGCCTTATATTTTTCTTCAAACAAAGCACTATAAATGTTATTGTCTTTGATGGTTTCATTAATAAACTCCATGTTTTCTGCAAATGCTCCGGTACCCCAGTCATACACTTCTCCATAAGGGAGCTCCGAACTCCTGGTCGGATCTTTCAGCGAAATTCCATAATTCGTAGCTAATCCCTGACAGGTTTCTGAGACGGTCGAACCCATGCTTACAGCCCACGGATATCCAATCGATTCTGCCGATGACAATTTGTCAATATAACGACCAATCCATCCCGTATCGAGATAATCATTGGATTCAGAACCTGTATTCCAGATATCTGAGGAGCGAAAATGAGACCGATTTTGGAAAGGATAACCGACATTCTGGACTACCGTCATTCTGTTTTGATCAAAAAGAGTTTGGAAACCGGTCAAGCTGGGATGAAACCCATTTTTATCACCCGCTTTTAGAAATTGCTTTTCTGTAGGTAATATATTGGATCGCACAGCCTGCAATGAACCATATTGATCCAAAGGAATGAAAGCATTCAGTCCATCACACCCACCGATCAATTGAATAATGATCAAAACGCGATCTGTACTTGTTTGTAAAAGTTGCGGCCCCCATAACTTCGATAAACCAGACAATCCCAGACTCATCGGGAGAGTAATCGCAGAAAGGTTTTGGATAAAATGGCGCCTTTTCATATTGATGGAGTTTTAAATAACCTGATAATCCGGAAGCGAAATGATATTATATGCCAGTGATTTTAATTTATCGTTCAACGAGCGCTTCAATTTTTCATCCGAAGGATTGTTCAGGTACTGGTTATACTCTGCTGTCCATTCAAAATCCGGCAATCCGGGAATAAAATTCGCTTTCAGAGAACCGATTTGTTCATCCGTCAACGGTTTTGGCAACATATACAGCGTGAGTTCCCGGATAAGCTCAGTGGGGTTCCCGGGATTGTCGAAATGTTCAAGCAATCCAAGCAAATCTGCTCCGAAATGATCATCATTGAACCGGGTTTTGATATTAAGCAATCGCTGTGCGTATTCATTCCGACTGCTTAAGGTCGTAGTAGTGATCCAGTGTTTATACCAGGAAGGAGACTGATAGTAGGCTTTCCAACCAGCTACTTGCGGAACATTAAAATAACTTAACCCAAGTGACTCAGAGGTATAAAATACAGAACGGTAGGTTTGGAAATACTTCTCTGAATCATCTCGGAGTTCGAAAGAAATATGATGATACAAAGGAAGAAGGAATTCTAAAGGATTCTTAATAATCGCGCCACAGTAAATCTCATCGTAGAATACCTGACTGGTCAGCAAGGCTTGCAAAGCTGGTTTGATTTCATAACCGGATGCATAGATAAGATCCCCCATAGGGATGATAACCTGAGACTCTGCCTCTTCATCTATCACTGAACCTACAAACCAGCGGAACAACTTCCGACTGATAAAATAAGCAACTTCTTTCTTTTCAAAAATAATGTCGATAACCCGCTTATACTCATCTTCTTCGAGGTTGGGAATTATGGCATTGTCAAATCGTTTTGATAAAGCTTTGGTTGTATTATCATGCTTTTTTGTCTTGAATACCGATCCATAGCCATCCGCCTCACTACTGTAATGTCCATAGTCCTGCCATCCGGTCAGACACTTAGCTATGGCCTGTACATCCTGCTCTGTATAGTTAGTATAGTCATCTTCACCGGCTAATTCTCCTTTTCCGATGGTAAATAATTCAAGGAGTTCCCGGGCATAATTCTCGTTGGGATTTTTGCCGGTATTCTTATTGCCGTTGAGATATCGCAACATAGCCGGATGTATCGTCATCTCAAGCGTCAGTTGCTTGAAGTTTCCCAACGCATGCTTGTGCAGTAAGATATAATAGTCATAGTTAAATCGCTGATCAGGGATTTTTTGAATAGGAAAATGATTGTGCCAGAAGAGCATCATTTTAGGATAAATAGTCGTGCTTTTGTCCATAATATCTGATATCAACCAGGATATCAGACTCACCGTTCTGAATCTTTTAGCATCCTTATTATCTTTTGGATAGGGAGACTTGACCCAGGTTTCTCCTATCTTCACATATGGGTCTTCTTTAAAATCCTTATTAACGGGTGGATCCGGAAGGGATTTCTGAGACAATACTTTGTCAACCAAATCCTTCATGGACTGACCTGACCACATATTCCATTGAGGTTTACTATAACCAAACATCGTCCGGTTGAGCAAAGTCCGTAGATTCTGCTCGTCCCATGGACCTGAAAAGGGATCAAAAATTTTCATAGAGAAATATTTTATTTACAACGAAACCTTCGCAGTATTATTTATCTCGGAGCTATGATTAGGATACATTAATGCCACAATAGTTTAATTTAACAAAAATTGTATGGTTATGACTTTTTGGATTTAAATGAGTAGTGCAACAGAATAATCAAAGTTGAAATTAGTATATTGAGCTTAAACAAAGGTTTTTAATATGAAGTACTGTTTCACTATTATATTATTTGGCTTGCTGGCGGCAGCTTGTAACAAAGAAGAAAAAGGAGAAAAGGACAGCCGACCCAATATCCTGTTTATCATGAGCGACGACCACGGCTATCAGGCTATCAGTGCCTATGGTTATGGTTTGAATGCCACTCCAAATATTGACCGGATCGCTGATGAGGGAATACTCTTTACAAGATCTACGGTTACCAACTCCATCTGTGCTCCCAGCCGGGCGGTAATGTTGACAGGTAAACATAGTTTTATAAATGGAAAAGTGGACAACCTGCAACCTTTCAACTGGGAGCAGCCCAATTTCCCCAAAGAGCTCCAGGCCCATGGCTATCAAACGGCTATGATCGGTAAAATCCACCTGGACGGACTTCCCCAGGGATTTGATTACTCCATGGTGTTACCCGGTCAGGGTGAATACTACAATCCGGATTTTATTGTAAATGGGGAGAATAAACGTTTCCCGGGTTATGTGACCGACATTACAACGGAGTATGCGTTGAAGTGGCTGAAGGAAAAGCGAAATCCTGACCAACCATTTTGCCTGCTTTATCATCAAAAAGCCCCACACCGGAACTGGAAACCAGCAGAAAAGTACCTGACACTCTATGATGATAAGACCTTCACTCCTCCTACCAATTTTTATGATGATTATGAAGGGCGAGGCAGCGCTGCCAGGGAGCAGAAAATGGAGATAGCCAGAGATATGCGTTGGGGACATGATATGAAGATGCTTGTCAACCCGGATGGTGACACAACAGCCCTGGCAGACCAACTAAAACGGTTCTCGCCAGAACAACTTAAAAATTGGATGGCTGCGTACAAACCAAAGAACGATGCCATGAAGGCAGCTCATCTCCAGGGTAAAGAACTGGCGGAATGGAAATTCAACCGGTATATTAGAGATTATTTACGGGTCATCAAGTCGGTGGATGATGGTGTAGGTGAGGTACTGGATTATCTGGATGAAAGTGGATTGGCAGAGAACACAATCGTTGTTTACACATCGGATCAGGGATTTTATCTGGGTGAACATGGCTGGTTTGACAAACGATTTATGTACGAGGAGTCTTTCCGCACACCTCTGTTAATCCGGTATCCCAAAGAGATAAAAGGAGGTATAAAAACCGATGCGCTGGTTCAGAATCTGGATTTTGCACCTACTTTTCTGGACTATGCCGGTATCGATGCTCCGAAAGAGATGCAGGGAGAATCTTTTCGGGCACTGGTCAGTGGTAGAGATACGTCCTGGAGGGAGTCTGTCTATTATACCTACTATGAATACCCTGCGGAACATATGGTGAAACGACATTATGGAATTTCGACCAAGAGATATAAGCTGATCCATTTTTATTATGATGTGGACGAATGGGAGTTATACGATCTTCAGGAAGATCCCCATGAAATGAAAAGTGTCTATGACGATCCGGAATACAAAGAAGTGCAGGAGCAAATGCACGAAAAACTGGATTCCATAAGGTCAAAGTACGGAGACAATGATGCGCTTGATAAGAAGTATCTGGATGCTTTCCTGGAGCATAAACGAAAGTAAAGCGTGGACGATGAGATATCAGGAATTGGAAAAAGTGCTCGTACAATATTCCCACTCAGACGTGAAATAAATCAGAAACATGAAGCATTTCATAGGCTAAATCTGTTCTGTCCAATGATGGAATCGCGAATAAAGTGGTTTGCGTTCTCACAGAAGGAGACATTCTTGTGCGGCTTCTTTAGCCATCTATATCCAATGCTCCGAATATTGATACATCAGTACACAGAAAGAAAGTTTATTCCACAATTTCTAATCCTTCTATCTCCAAGGCCAAATATTTGCAGTGGTCCCTTGTAGCAGGTCCGATACCTATCCGTGCAAGCTGGTTTCAACCAAAGATTTTAAAATGACACTCGGTCTTACAACTTTAAGTATCAGAATAATGAACCTAGGATAACTAACATTTCGACCTCTCTGAGGTCGTAGATCTATTGTATCCCATTCTAACATACTGTGACCCGCGCTGCAGGTCAACTCCACGGGAAGACTTGCTCTAATATAATGCTCTAATACACATTCAACACGATGACCTCAGAGAGGTCCAACCCCGATTGCTATCGGAGGTTAGTATGTGTAATTGACCCAGGATGTAAGAATGGAAATTTTCAGCAAAACCGATGAGATGCATCCATGAGAAAAAACAAAAAATCTGACTACTCTGTTACTTCGGGTGTATTTCCTTCATAATTTAAAAGTATAAAATGAACAACACAAAAGACCAAACAGCTTTAATCACAGGAGCAGGAACAGGATTGGGACGTGCTATAGCTATAACACTTTCAAAGATGGGGTATACCGTCGTTCTGACAGGTAGAACCGAAGAAAAATTAAGAAAAGTAGAAAGAGAAATTGAAAACAGCCGTGTCATTGTGATACCCGCCGATGTTACCAATGAACAAAGCATTCAGGAATTACGAAACAAAATGTTGGCCCAAACAGGAGGTCACCTGGACGTACTCGTGAATAATGTGGGAGGAGTCTCTGCCATGGGCTCCATTGAAGACATCACGCTGGATGAATGGAACTTGATCCTTGACACCAATTTAACCAGTCAGTTTTTGGTTACCAAAGCATTCTTACCCGATTTGCGTAAAAATGGTGGTGGAAAAATTATTTCAATTACGAGTATGATGTCCAACTACTTCATGAAAGGTTATGGCCCTTATTCAGCCAGTAAAGCGGGAGTTGAAGCCCTTATGAAAACAGTGATTGAAGAGGAAAAAGAACATGGGATTGAAGTACATTTATTCGACCCTGGAAGTGTTATTTCCGAAAGTAGTCCCAAAGGAGGGCAAGATCCCATGGAAATCATGGATAAGTTTACCCTATTACTTGCATGACTTAACAGAAATTATTTAAGTTAGCATTAGAAGAAAGCCCTTTGAATGGATGGTGGTATATTTCTCAAGAAGACATCAGAGCCATAGCAAGAGAATAAATTCAGTTTGTGAATTAATCGTTCACTTGCCACGTCACTCCTATGCATTGGATAGAATGCTCGAAGATATTAAAACAAAGCCTTGAAAACTGGACGGTAAGTACTTGACAGTTTTAAAGCATCCCAAGGAATTTTATTATCTTCCCTGAAGAGAAACACTACCTTTGCAAAATATTGGATTAAAGGAAAAGTGAATGAATCTAACGATTGAAAATATAGTATTAGTTGGTTCTTTATTGCTATTTATAAGCATAGTTGTTGGTAAGACATCTTATAAATTTGGCGTTCCGACTTTGCTACTATTTTTAGCAATCGGTATGTTGGCAGGCTCTGATGGTATAGGTGGCATTCATTTTAACGACCCGAAACTAGCTCAGTTTATTGGTGTTGTTTGCCTGAATTTTATTTTATTTTCAGGAGGACTTGACACAGACTGGACAGCTGTAAAACCCATTCTTTGGCAAGGAATATCGTTGTCGACCTTGGGCGTTTTATTGACAGCCGTCTCTCTCGGCAGCTTTGTATGGTTCATTACAGACTTCACCATTTATGAAAGTATGCTGTTGGGTTCTATCGTCTCTTCCACAGATGCAGCAGCTGTATTTTCCATTCCCCGTTCAAAAAGCCTTGCACTTAGAAAAAACTTAAGACCTACTTTAGAATTGGAAAGTGGGAGTAATGATCCAATGGCTTATGTGTTGACCATTGCTTTTCTGACTTTGGTCATCAATCAGGACCAAAATATTACTTCTGTCATTCCTATGTTTTTCCAACAGATGATTATAGGCGGTATAGCAGGTTTCGCTTTTGGCAAACTCAGCAAAATCATTATCAACAAAATCAAACTTGATTTTGAAGGGCTTTATCCTGTATTGGTCATAGCTTTAATGTTCATCACCTTTTCGGCCACTGACTTTATTGGTGGCAATGGCTTCCTGGCCATTTATATTTGTGCAGTTTTCCTGGGCAATCAAGACCTGATACAAAAGAAAACCATATTAAAAATGTACGACGGCCTGGCCTGGCTTATGCAAATTGTTTTGTTCCTTACCCTGGGATTACTCGTTTTTCCGTCGCAAATTTTCCCGATCATGGGTATGGGGTTACTCATTTCCCTATTCCTGATTTTGGTGGCTCGTCCGGTAGCTGTTTTTATCAGTCTGATTTTTTTCAGGATGAAATTAAGAAGGCGCTTCTATATCTCATGGGTTGGGCTGAGAGGTGCTGTTCCCATTGTATTTGCGACCTATCCGCTTTTAGCAGGCATTGACAAAGCCAATATGATTTTCAATATTGTATTTTTTATTTCTGTCACATCTGTACTCATTCAGGGTACTACGCTATCAATAGTGGCTAAATGGCTAAATGTGGGATCGGAAAAGCCAAAGAGATTAACGGCTACCGATATACTGTTCTCAGAATATCCAAAAGCTGCCATGCAGGAAATTATAATACCTTCGGATTGTGGTGCGATAAATAAAAAGATTGTTGATTTGAACTTTCCACACGATGCGGCCATTGCAATGATAAAAAGAAATGGTAGTTACATCTTGCCTACTGGTTCCACAAAAATTAATGCCCGTGATGCACTCATTGTTCTCGCAGACAGTGAAGACATTTTCAATGATATTTGCACAGCACTTAAAATAGAATAATCCTATATTTAAATTACATTTAAATACTGTTTTTTATGAATATAGATTTATTACTTACTTTCTTTATTATAAGTGTTGGTGTATTTCTTTTCGTAAAGGATTATTTTTCGATAGATACGACCTCTATTTTGATCATGGCCCTTTTTATCGTAGCGGGGGTATTAAGTCCTGAAGAGGGCTTTTCTGGCTTCAATCATCCCGCCACCTTAACGTTGGGCTGTATATTCGTGGTCAGTGGCGGTGTATTCAGATCGGGCATCCTGGATGGCCTGAGCAATACCATCATTAAATTGGCCAGGATCCACTACATGGTTGCACTTATTGTATTCTGTTCTATCTCAGCCTTGTTTTCTGCTTTTATCAATGACACAGCGGTAGTTGCCCTGATGTTGCCAATCGCCTTGACAGTATGCAGACAAACAAACATCAGTCCCGGAAAATTATTGATGCCGATTTCTTTTGCGGCCCTTTTTGGCGGCACTTGTACTCTTATAGGTACTTCCACAAATATTCTCGTCAGCAGCTATGCTAAAAAATATGGGTTGGAAGAATTCGGAATGTTTGAGTTCAGCGCACCGGCTCTTTGTTTGTTATTAGTGGGTTTCATATATCTGTTTGTAGTAAGTCCATTTTTGCTACCCAAAAGTAAAAATACCGATCAACTGACCAAAAAGGCAGAGGAATACATCACCGAGATTGTCATTGAGGAGGGTTCATCTGATATTAATAAAATCATTCAAAAATCTAAGCTGGTTAAAAATTTTGAAGTTCGCATACTCTCTATATTAAGAGAGGGATTCATAATCCACAATGTCGAACCGGAAACTCTCCTTTTGAAAGGGGATGTACTAAAAGTAATCGTTCCACCCTTGACCTTTAACAAGCTTTTGGATGCTAAAGGATACCGGATTAAAGGGGACAAACGGGAAGAAATGGACTTCAAAGATGAAGATCACCAGCTGTATGAACTTATTATTCCCTTTGATTCATCATTAACCGGAAGTTCTTTAGAAAAATTACGATTCAGTCAAAATTACAATCTCTCGATATTGGCTATTCGTCAAAGAAACGCCATTATTTTCGACAAACTTTCAAAGATAGATCTAAGAGAAGGCGATATGTTATTGGCTCTAGGCCGGAAAAAAGCAGTGGAAAACCTGGAGTTCCAAAAGCTGACCGTAACTCTTTCAGAATATGATAAGAAAAAAACAAACTATAAAAAGGCTATTCCCGCTGTCTTAATAGGAATAGCTGTAGTGCTGGTAGCCGCCCTGAATATAACCAGTATATTAATAAGTGCTATGATCGGCGCTTTATTAATGATACTGACAGGGGTTCTAAAACCCAACGAGGCTTATGAAGCTGTAGAATGGAAAGTGATATTTATGATGGCTGGGGTTCTTTCAATGGGAGCCGCCCTTGAAAAAACCGGTGGAGCCGATCTTATTGCCAATATAATACAGACCACCCTCGGACATTACAACGCCTATATCACCTTGAGCATCATCTATTTCGCTTCTTTTATATCAACTAATTTAATTTCCAGTAAAGCAACAGCCGCCTTGATGGCACCGGTAGTCATCAGTCTGGCGGGAGCAATGGATGTAAGCTACAAGCCTTTTTTGATCGCCGTTATGTTCGCCTGCTCTCTTACCTTTATGACTCCCATGAGTTATCCGACCAACACTATGGTTTATGCGCCGGGAAACTACAAATTCAGCGATTTTTTAAAGTTTGGAACTCCCTTAAATTTGATTACCTGGGCTACTGCTTCGTTTGTAATCCCCTATTTTTTTCCATTCTAATGCTACTTCAATAAAATGTTGAGCAGATGTAAAACCAGCAATAAAAAAGACAGAAGGAAGATTTACAAAAAAAGAAGGTAACAAGACCATAATTTACATAACTCAAGAAATTGTACATCTTTGTACACCTTGGATCGCTTATGTGCATAAGAGGTCTTTCATCTATAATAAAAATACTGAAATGAAAAATATGAAAGCATATACAAGAATGGATGCCAATACTCAGGAAGTGCAAATTTCCGAAGTTCCCATACCTAAAATCCAACATGGTGAAGTACTGATCGAAGTCAAAGCCTTTGGTGTAGGAATACATGACAGATATTTCATCCCGATGGACGTTAGTTTTCCTTATACGATCGGATCGGAAGGTTCCGGAATCATATCTGAGTTGGGAGAAGGGGTCACCGGTTTCAAAAAAGGTGATCGGATGATCTTTACCACAGTCTTACAGCCGCAGGGAGGATCTTGGGCAGAATATGCTACAGTAAAACAAGAAGCATTAATTCTCCTGCCTGATGAATTAATATTCGCACAAGGGGCAGCGCTTCCCATTGCCACCAAGACTGCTTTGGAGTGCATGCGATCCATCCAACTTAACAAAGGAGACACCTTATTCATAGCCGGCGCATCCGGTGCCATTGGCACTTTTGTCATACAACTGGCTGCCTCAAAAGGAATCCGGGTCTCCGCGTCTGCATCACAAAAAAATCAGGCGTATATGAAGTCATTGGGAGCTGAAAAAACGGTGGACTACCAGGACGAAAATTGGCAAAGCCAGGTTAAGGAATGGTCCGAAGGAGGCGTAACTGCTGCACTGGCTATTCAACCCGGGACGGGAATCGACAGTATCAAGGTAGTAAAAGATGGAGGGAAACTGATTACAGTTTCAGGTGATAGTGCTCAGGTCGTTCCGGAACGAGGCGTCGTAATTGAACAGATGGGCCATCACCATGATACCCAGCAGAAAGTTATTCAAATGGTGCATGACATAGCAAAAGGTGCAATTCAATTAGTAATTGAAAAAGAATACCAGTTTGATGAGGCTTTGGATGCTCTTATGAAAACAGAAACACGACATGCCAGAGGAAAGTTGGTTGCAACACTATGAAATGACGCCAGTTAATCTGCTCATACTGCCCAAGACGATTGCGTCCATCTTTTGCATAATCTGTATCGAGATATATTTTCTGCCCATTCTATCGGCATTGATGGTCCCGATAGAATGACCCTAGTGTTCAGGCTTCCAGTACCCGCATACTTTGAATGAATCAAAACCAGAAATGGTCTCCTACTTTATGTTAAAAATTGAAATTATAATATAAATAAATGAAACTTTCAATATTTAATTTTAACTTGGAATGACTATTTAGCTCCTGTTAAATGGACGAGTCCTACTTTAATTGTTCATTTTGAAATAAAACATATTAAGAAATAGGATCTAGAAGATTCCATAACTCACAGGATCTACTCACAACTAAAAAACACAACTATGATCCGATGGATTATTATTTTCCTCGTAATAGCCTTGATAGCCGGGGCTTTAGGTTTTGGAGGCATTGCAGGAACATCCGCAGGTATTGCGAAAGTTATTTTTTATATTTTCATCGTTTTATTGGTGATCTCATTCATTATGAATATGATGAGAAAGTCCTAATGATGTTCTTTTTCAGGTGGAACTATTGAGATTAAATGTCCTATATTGCCGTATGAATAAACTATTAGTGACATTTTTTTTCGTTCCTTTTCTATTTATTTCCTGTGCTTCCAAAAAGAACTTCCAGGAAATAAAGGTGGAGTCATTGTTAAAAACTACACATAGCTGGAATGGCGATGAACTTCCCTTGTACAGTCAAGGGACTCCTGAGATTACCATCTTGAGAATAACGATCCCACCAGGATCAAGCCTCAAAACACATAAACATCCGTTCATCAATGCTGGCATCCTGACAAAAGGGGAATTGACGGTAATGACCGAGACGGATCAAACTCTTCATTTAAAAGAAGGGGACTCAATATCAGAACTGGTCAACACCTGGCACTACGGGAAAAATAACGGATCCAAACCGGCAGAGATCGTAGTATTTTATGCAGGGATAAAAGGGGAGCCGGTCTCGGTTGTCAAGGAGTAAAGGGTTAGAAATTAGAAGTAAGGGATTAGGTTTTAGGAGCAATGGATGGAATACCATGTTTAGGAACATAAACCATTTAAGAGTTTAATTACTAATGCTGAGTCTGCTCCAGAAAGTCATAGATCATTGATTTTTAACTTTCCCACCCCGATCCACCATAGGCGGAGAGATCGTTGAAAATCAATGATTTATTGAAAGTCTCCTCTAGGGGATTTATGGGCGGATGACTTTTCGGAAGGGACTCAATACTTATGTACCAATATGAACGATTGACAAGTCAGTCATTTAAAATCATTATCATTGGTGGCGGTCTGGCCGGCCTCACTAGTGCATTGCATCTGTCGATCAAAGGCATGAAAGTTCTATTGATCGAGAAACATCCATATCCAAAGCATAAAGTCTGCGGTGAATATATTTCCAATGAAGTCCTCCCTTATCTGAAATCCCTGGGTTTTGATCCGTTTGAATATGGTGCCACGCGAATTACCCGCCTCACTTTAAGCACTGCGCGCAGCAGATCGGTCAATGTAAAATTACCTAACGGTGGATTTGGCATAAGCCGATATAAGATTGATTCAGAATTGGCTAAGCTGAGCATTGAAAACGGGGTAGAAATCATCCAGGCTACTGTTCAGAGTATCCGATTTACAAATGGTCAATTTACAGTATTGACTAATCAAGGCAATACGTACCAATCTGATTTGGTCATCGGTGCTTTTGGCAAACGCTCCAATCTGGATGTGAAAATGGGCCGAAAATTCATGGAGGAGTCTTCTCCGAACCTGGCTGTAAAAGCGCATTACAAAGGAGATTTCCCAAAGGATCTTGTGGGCCTGCATAATTTCAAGGGAGGTTATTGTGGGATTTCCATGGTAGAGAATAATCACGTCAACGTCTGTTACATTGCAGATCTCAACGCATTCAAAAAGTATAAAAATATTGAAGAATTCCAAATGGAAGTGCTAAGTAGAAACCGGTTTATGAGACAGGCCTTTGATCAATTGGAAATGGTTTTTGAAACCCCAATCACGATTAGCAATATTTCCTTTGATCAAAAAAAGCCGGTAGAAGGCCATGTGTTGATGTGTGGAGACAGTGCCGGCATGATCCACCCTTTGGCAGGGAACGGGATGAGCATGGCCATCCGGTCAGCACAAATACTGTCCCAACTCATTTTGAAATTTGAGTCCGGAGTGATTGAGTCGAGAAGTACTTTGGAGAAAACCTATACAAGGATGTGGAACCATGAATTTGGCAGGCGATTGAGATGGGGTCGCTCTCTTGCCATGTTATTTAAAATGGGTACTTTTTCTGAATTTATCCTTATTTTGCTCAGACGATTCCCGTTTATCCTGACTTATGTCATTCGTAAAACACATGGGAAACCAATGAAACCAGAACTTTAAATATGGATAGATCTTTGTCGGTGTTGGTTCATGCAATACGAAAAGTCAATTATCGAAAGACCATCCGAAGCTGGAATAAAAATAAATATACTTATATTTGAAATAAAATATTAGAATAGATAGAATATAAGAAAGAAATTCAGATGGCTGAAGATTTTAATGAGCCAATGGATGATTTTAATGAATACATGCAATGAGATATCTCTTAGACACACAAATCTTGATTTGGATTTTTGGAGAAAAGGATAGACTTACTATGACTACTTCCCAGATCATTAAGGATAAAAAAAACAAGTTGTGTGTTAGTAAAGTCAGTTTTTGGGAAGCAGCTATTAAAACTAATATTGGAAAACTTACTCTTCCTTTTAAATTAGATGTGCTGGCTAATGAGGTGCTCTCAGCTGATATCGAGATATCAGAGATAGAAATCAAGCACATGTCATATCTGATAAATTTACCACTTCATCATCGGGATCCTTTTGACAGATTAATAATAAGTAAAGCAATGGTAGATGAAATACCTATTATCACAAGTGATGAGAAATTTTCGCTGTACGATATAGAACGGATTTGGTATATGAAACCAGAACTGTAAATGTGGATTGACACAACTCAAAGGAGAAGCGATGAGGAGATCATGGACGATCTTGGGATGGACGGCAACGAACTCATCGATAGCCTGGATCATATTGCCCGGATCAATCAATGGCTGGGCGGAAATCGCCTCACCCTGGATGGTCTTGAAAAACTCCTTGAGAATCATCCCCGGAGCAAAGAACTATCAATTGTAGATTTGGGCTGTGGGAATGGCGATATGTTGCGGACGATATCACGGTTTGGGAAAAGAAAGGGCTATGTTTTTAAGTTATTGGGCGTGGATGCCAACCAAACGACCATCGATTATGCGATAAAATTATCTGAAGAATATCCTGAAATTACCTACATTCAACAAAACGTATTATCGCCTGACTTTCAAAAGTTAAAATACGACATCGCACTTTGTACTTTATTTCTCCATCACTTTGAAGATCTTACAGCGTTGAAGTTTGTAAAAGCGATGGTAGAAAATGCAAGTATAGGGGTAGTAGTAAATGACCTTCACCGTCATGCTATGGCCTGGTACTTGTTCAATTTAATTACCCTTGGGATGAATAATAAGATGGCGAGACAAGATGGGCTGCTATCCATATTAAAAGGTTTCAAGAAGAAGGATTTAGAACAATTTGCCCATAAGATCGAACACAAAAGTACTATCCATTGGCGATGGGCTTTTCGATATCAATGGATTATCCAGAAATAATGAGTGTAAAAATAACAACAGTAAAAAAACAACTTCCTCCCTATACAAGATCGACGAAGGAAATCATACCCTTTCTGAAGGTTTGGTTGACAGGCCAGGAAGAACGATTCCAGCGAAAGGTGCTAAAGCTGTTTGAGAACGCAGGGGTAGATCGGCGATATTCCATCATGGATGCCGAAGATGTTTTTCTAAAAACTTCTTTTGAAGAAAATCCCTTCTGTGGATGCTTATCTGATCAATAAGATGGGAATGAAACAGGACATCATCCGGCTTCCCGTCACAGAAATGGGCTGCGTAGCCGGGATCTCGGGAATGATTTACGCAAAGAATTTCCTTAAAGCCAATCCAAATAAGCGGGCAGCCGTTATTGCCGTAGAATCACCCACTTCGACTTTCCAGTTGGATGATTACTCTATGGTGAATATCGTCAGTGCAGCGATATTTGGTGACGGATGTGCCTGTGCTATATTGTCATCTTACCAGGGGGAAGAAGGGCCTGAAATCATCGACGAAGCCATGTACCACTTTTATGAAGCCGAACATATGATGGGCTTCGCACTCAAAAACAGTGGATTGCAAATGATCCTGGATAAAGAGGTGCCCGACAAAATTGCTGCTCATTTCCCACATTTTATTTATCCTTTTCTAGAAAGAAACAACCTGGCCATTGAGGATGTGGATCATTTGATTTTTCACCCGGGAGGAAAGAAGATTGTCCAGACGGTCGAAGAATTATTCGGCTCCATTGGTAAGAATATCGATCATACAAAAGCAATCCTCAAGGAGTATGGCAATATGTCCAGTGCGACCGTATTGTATGTATTGGAACGGTTCATAGAGCAAGGCGTCAAAAAAGGAGATATTGGTTTAATGCTGAGCTTCGGACCGGGTTTTACTGCCCAAAGACTACTTTTGCAATGGTAAGAGAATTTGAAGAAAAACACGAATGGGCCTTAATCCTGGGAGCATCAAGCGGATTGGGTTTAGCCACCGCCAGAAAACTGGCGGCCCATGGACTGAATTTATGTCTGCTTTACCGGGCCAGAAAAGGTGACCTAACCGCTATTGAACATGAATTTGACCTTATTATGAATAAGCATAAGATCCAGCTGGAGCATTTTAATATGGATGTTGTAAAAGAAGAGACCAGGATTCATGTGCTGGACAAAATGGAAAGGCTGTTATCAGAAACCGGAAAAATAAAGGCTGTGGTTCATAGCATAGCCAAAGGAAATCTAAAGCCGATGGTATCCCGTGATCAAAAAGAACTTCAAAATGACGATTTTCACCTTACATTGGAAAATATGGCTATCAGTTTATACGACTGGACGAAAGCGGTTTTTTCAAGAAATCTGTTTAGCTCTGATGCGCGGATAATCAGTTTTACAAGTGAAGGAAACACAAAAGCCTGGATAAATTATGCCGCAGTATCTGCTGCCAAAGCAGTGCTGGAAGCCACGTATGAGCGAATTAAAAAAATAGTTGAGCAAATAGACGTTACATTGATGCAACATACTTCTTCATTGGAAACGAAAGGAATGAAAGGTTTAGATAGTTTGGAAAAGAAAATGATCAGGGCTGAAAAAAGAAAATTTTCTGATCAGCAAAATCAGTTGTCAAAACCGGGAAGTGATACACTAAAAGAATATGCTCTTCTTCGAAATCCTTCAAAAAGGTTGACGACACCGGAGGATGTGGCAGACGTGGTATATTTATTGCTCCGGGACGAAGCAAGATGGATCACCGGAACCACCATTCCGGTGGATGGAGGGGAACATCTGAGTTAATATGAACTCACAGGATATCATATCAATTCTGCCGTACCAGTATCCATTTTTGTTCGTGGATGAAATAATATCCGTCGATGAAAACGGAATTGTGGGTACGTACCAATATGATCGAAACCTGCCATTTTACAAAGGACATTTTAAGAATAATCCCGTCACACCGGGAGTTATATTAACAGAAACGATGGCACAAATTGGATTGGTGGCCTTCGGAATTCACCTACTGAGCTCAATGAAGGGGTCTTTTGATCAGGTGCAGATTGCCTTCACCTCCGCCGAAACAGATTTTTATAAACCAGTCTTTCCGGGTGAAAAAGTAACAGTGAAAGGTGAAAAATTATATTACCGGTTTAGCAAGCTCAAATGCAAAGTTGAAATGTACAACCAACGTGAAGAATTAGTCTGTAGAGGGACATTGGCCGGAATGATCAGCGAATAATATGAAAAACAGAGTGGTCATAACCGGCATGGGAGTGGTTTCTCCCAATGGGGTAGGTCTGGGGGCATTCCTGAATGCCATTCAATCCGGTACATCAGGAATCGAATACTATCCATCATTGGAAGAAATGGGTTTTTCCTGCTGCATAGGAGGTATACCCGAGGTTTCGGAAGACTTAAAACGCACTTATTTTACCGACCTACAATTGAAAGATTTCAACAGTTCAGGAATTCTATACGGATGT
>CAJDXA010000093.1_pt1 | contig 28462 bp, 24 predicted proteins | sample 7391711 | NCBI WGS metagenome assembly CAJDXA01 (sample SAMEA7055748, study PRJEB34461) | soil metagenome | biome: terrestrial ecosystem; feature: Peninsula; material: soil | place: Antarctica | collected 2016
CGTAGTATCCATAAAGGCCAGATTCAATCCATGATTTATAGTTTCCATCTCCTCGCTCTCCTTTTTGTTATTACACCCTGATAAGCCCATCAAAATCATCAGTCCAAAAAATACGTGTTTCATATCCATGCCTTTGTTAATCAGTTATATTTTACTTGACTTATTTACAACTGAGTCAAAATAAAGTTTAACCTGATCCAAGGTCATAAGGAAGTATCCCCGAAATGATTGGGTTTGGCAACGACCATCCAGACTAAAGTGCATGGGTAGAATCTCCATGTCGTCGTGCTTGTCAGTTTCAGGAGGACACGGTACAAGGAGAGAACCTCCGTTTCTGTAGGCACTGCACATGGGTAGTAAATGGTACATGGGTAGAATCTCCATACTGTAATGCTTGTCAGCTTCAGGAAGACACAGACCTCTAAGTAGAAAATTTACAAACCAATCCTTTGATCATAATTAACATATAGCGTACCCTCCGAAGGCGGACAGGCTTTACAGCACGCAATCCACATAACATCCTTTTTTCTACCTATGGTATGTCCCTAAGGACAGTGTATCGGAATGCAAATTCTCTGGTTTATTTTCAAAATAATCCTTGTATTTGTATCGTAAAACTCGTCCGCCTCAATAGGCACGGCACATGGGTAGAATCTCCGTGGCGTAGGCACGGTACATGGATAGAAAAGACACATGGGTAGAATCTTCGTGTCGTAGGCACGGTACATGGGTAGAAAAGGCACATGCGTAAAATCTCCGTGTCGTAGGCACGGTACAGGGACAATATGCTATAGATAGCTATGCTGGCTAGATTTCAATTGCAATGAAGAATATCTAAATCCTGCACACAAATCTAAAATCCTTTCTGTCGTCGATCCTTTTCAAATAACCTAAAAGCCAAAGATATCTGATGACTTCCACTATCGAAATATAACCGTTCCCAGGTGTAATCCAACCGGAGCACCTTAAGTTGGACACCAAAACCCACCGCAACACCTTCCAGCGATCTTATACCTGGAATACCAAGCTGTTGATTCCGCCAATGATCATACGAAAAACGGAGCCAGACCTTTGAAGGCGTTCCAAAAGCAAATTCCCCACCAAGCACCATATGTCGAAGCATCTCCTGGGTAAGATCCTTAATCCGGGACGATTTTTCTAACGGTTCATTCAGATTTTGATCACCCGTCTGAAAAGGATTATCATATTTCATGCGGTTCCACAGATTGAGTTTTTGCATCCGCAAATGAAAAGTAAAGGGAAGATAATTTAACTCCCTGCTCCAAAAAAGAGACAGATCGAGTGGCAAGTCATGTCGCTGCGTTTCGAAAGGGATAAACTCATAACCGAGGTCAGTGAGATTGATTCCAAAGCTGCTGTGTTCTTGTGGTTCATAAATGGCACCAATGCTAAAATGGACCACATGAGAGTTGTAAAAATCAATGGCTCTCCAACTATAATGCATGGCTGCACCAAGATAAAACTGTTCGCTGAGTTGCCGCCGGGTGCCTAAACTTAATTGAGTAGTGGATGCTTTAAACTCCCCCATCTGATTCCCTTCCGTATCGTAACGCATGTTCTGACCAAATGTCGTCCGGGACAACCCCACAACGACAGGCCATACAGAATCCCTCGATACCAATCCAGTAAGGGAAAATGAACGAATGTCACCGGCAAAAAAAGAGGAATGTAAAGCCACGTTGGACCAGGATCCTGGCGAAAGATTCGCGGGATTTACAGTCCAGCTTTCGAATTCTCTATCAGTCTCAGCTCCATTGCTTTCACTAAGTGCTACATTGCGAGCACCCTGTCCTGACTGGAAGATCGAAAAGCCATCATAGGGATTGCCCTGTGCAAAACATCCATTCTGCATACAGAGACCAATTACAATAAATCCTATGACACTTAACCGCATAAAAAAAGACTGTTCTATCATTTTACAAGATTAAGAACAGTCTAATTTAAGTCATTTATATAGAAAGCGGTCTCTTTTTCAGAAAGAACCCCTTAAAAGTATTCTGAACGATTATCGATAATCTTAGCTTCCTTCTTCAGTGAAGAAATCAATGCTCCTGTCACCTGCTGTGCCATTTGAGATACTGAGTTCTTGCGTACTGAAGAATAATCTGCTGTACTGACCTTCTGTCGGCTAAAAGGTTGCGCAACAAAAACGCCGGTATTGCCTACAACAGCAGGAGTCAGTTGGTCGTTTTGTGTATTCTTAACCGCTGCTACCAGCGCAGGCTCCTCTCCTATTCCTTCGACCATATCCGCAAAGAAAGAAACTCCGAAAGCTGTATCTACTTTCACCCCATATTCCTTTGCAATGGCATCCAGAGATGTTTGATTGATTTTTCCAGCGATTTCTTTGCCTTTCATCTGATCCACAATAATCTGCTCCACATTCAATCGGACGCTTTCCGGATCGGGATAACCTTTGGCTTGCGTTCCGTTCAGTCCTACGATGACATATTTATCATTGTAGAAAAGCTCCGGATTCTGATAGATATAAACTACGGAAGACAACTTGCCTTTATCCGTCTTTCCTTCATAGCCCCACTTGACGATGTCTCTGCTTACACTTCCACCTCCGAAAGTAGCGAACAGAAAGTCGTTTTTCCTGACAGCATCGGCTTTCTGTAGACGATATTCAGGTTTGTCCGCAATTTCCTGCTTGAGATCATCAATGGTCCGTGCTGAGGAAATAAAGCTCTGAGCCAGACTATAAAGCGAATCCTGGGTGCCTTGACTAGGTACATAATTCTCACTGACCGTCGCCAATTGTACACCTTCTTTATTGCTTATGAATTTTCTATCTTGTACCTGAACAAGGTGTACTCCAAACTGGGTGGCGATGGTATATAACTTACCCACCTCAGCTTGATAAAATATTAAATCGTCAAATGGCTTAACCATTTGACCCTGCGCCGAGTAACCGAGTTCTCCACCCTGCGGAGCGGAAGGCCCCATGCTGTGGGCACGGGCCAGCGAATCAAATGAAATCTCTCCTGATTCGATAATGGTCTTTAAGCTATCTGCTTTACGAAAGCCATCCATCATCTGCTGCTGATCCTGAGCTGTGAAAAGTATATGCCTTGATTTTACAGAGTCAGGAATTATCTTCCTGTTAATAATTTTGGAAACAGAAAGACTTCCAAACTCAGGATAAGGCCCTATCATCGATCCTATGGGTTTGCTAAAAGCACTGTCTGCCAGGATGGCAGGAAGGTTATCCTTAAACTGGTAAGCCGTCAGGAATGTTCCTTCATGACTTTGAATGAATGTAGTATCATTCGCAGCATTAGCGAAATCCTCTTTCAATCCCTGAAGCTGCTTCATAATTTCCATAGAATCCTTTCGGGTCGGCGATACACCGATCACCATATACTCGAGTACTTTGGATTCGTCTTCTTTATAAAACTCTCCCCGATGGTCCTTCATGTAATCCATGATCTGGGCATCGGTCACCTTGATATCGTCACCGGTTACTTTGTTAAAAGGGATTTTGACATATGCGACGTTTGCGGTATTATTCTGATCTTCCATCAACCTGTCGACCATCCAAGAAGGCGTGTAAAAAGCTTTCGAAACCAAGTTCTGAACTTTGGTTTGTTTCCTGTCTGTGATAATTTCTTTTTCCTGCCAGGCCCAAAACTGTTTTGTTTCATTGGGCATTGATCCGCTTTGAATTTGCTGACGGATATTGTTCAGTTGCTGATAATCCACCTGTCCTGTCTGCGGATTAGCAAATCGCTGTTGAATCACAGGACTGGGTTGACTTCCAAACTCCAGTGCAAGCAATTCTTCTTTTCCTACGGAAACACCGTTAGCATGAGCTTCAGAATCGAAAATGGCTTTGTTCAGATAGTAATTCCATAAAAAATTACGACGTGAATACATATCGGAACCGCCTCCAGAATATACAGCTTCTTCATGCGCCATAAATTCCCGGTATTCGACTTTCTCACCATTAATCTCTCCGATGTTCATGTTTCCCATGCTCATCTGACTACTCTGTCCAACCATATCCATGATCAAAAAAGCAGCCAATGCTACACCAATCATTATGAAAAGTAACCAGCTATTTTTACGAATTGTCCCAATCAAGGCCATAATCTATGAAATGTTTTCTCCGAAGTCGTTTCTTTCGCAGAATCCTGCTATACGACTTCTCGTGTTAAAAAGAAGCGCAAAGGTAAAAAAAATCACAATTGTACACCATATAATAAGAAAATAAGTTTATTTGGTCGCGGACTCATGATGCATTCTGGCAGCTTCAAGGGCATCGTAGAACTCCTCACCAAAAGCTCTGTTCAGCGCATTCTTGAGAAAATGAATAACAGGCAACCCCAATTGATGCCCTTTTTCTACAGCAGGCTTACAGATTTCCCATTGATCGAAGTTAAGAGCAATGAACCCCATTTCTCTGTTACGGGTAACCCGTATAGGATACAATTCACAACTAATGGGCTTTTTGAAATCAATGACGCCTGTCTCGTATTGCTTCTCGATTCCACAGGAAGCAATACCGTGTTCATCAAATACAGTAAATACGCAGGCTCCATCGGGTCGTAAGGTCGTCCCATGATCATTCATTCCCGGATAATAAGTGTCAGGTCCCTGCTCATCAAGGATCCTTTCAGATGTTTCATCCAGAATAGGCCGGATCAACGGTGCGATGCTCTGTAAAATCTCCCTTTCTTCCGGTTCCAGAGGAGCTCCAAATTCACCCTCCACGCAACACGCTCCCTTACATGCACCAAGGTCGCAGCAAAATTTCTTCTCCAATATCTCGTCACTAACGAGAATGTCATTTATTAGAAACATGATAATACTATAATTGTAATTCGGTAATTTATATTGTATATTCGCTCCGGATACGAATCTTTTCTAACCCGTATTCCATTGATATTTTTTAAAGGTATAAAATCAAATCATCCTGATGAAGGAATTGAAATCGTTATTTCAACACAAAACTCAACTAGTTCAAAAAGATCTCAAAGATATTTTAAAAAATCATGGTGACCTACAGGTAGATACGGTAGTATTGCGGCAGGTGATTGGGGGTATGAGGGGAATCAAAAGTATGTTTTCTGAAACCTCGTTACTTGATCCGATGGACGGTATCAAATTTCGAGGATACAGCATTCCACAACTTCGCGAGAAATTACCCACGTCCGATCATGGAGAAGAACCTTTACCCGAAGGCCTGTTTTGGCTGATGTTAACGGGTGAGGTTCCCAGTAAATCGCAGGTAGAAGATTTGGCTGATGAATGGGAACGACGGAGTAAGGTTCCGGCTCACACTTTCAGAGTGATTGATTCCATGCCCGTAGATGCGCACCCCATGACCCAGTTTAGCATGGCAATTGCTTCGATGCAAACAGAAAGTCATTTTGCCCGGAAATACGCTGAAGGCATTTCCAAAACCAAGTATTGGGATCCGATGTACGAAGATGTAATGGATCTCATCGCCCGGTTACCTCATATTGCAGCTTATATATACAGACGCGCTTATCATAATGGCCAACAGATCAAAGCCGATGAATCGTTGGACTGGGCTGCCAATTTTGCTCACATGTTGGGAAATAACGATCCTGAATTCCAAGATCTGATGCGTCTTTACTTGACCATCCACGCTGATCATGAAGGTGGAAATGCCAGTGCCCACACTACTCATCTGGTTGGTTCGACTCTTAGTGATGCATACTTTTCTCTGTCTGCGGGAATGAACGCTCTTGCTGGTCCATTACATGGATTGGCGAATCAGGAAGTAATTAAGTTTATTTTCTCTATGCTGGATGAGATCGGCACTAAAACACCTACGGACGAACAAGTTTCGAAATTCATACATAAGACTCTGGACGAGGGACGGGTTATTCCTGGGTATGGACACGCGGTTCTCCGCCAACCTGATCCAAGATTCATCGCCCAGAAAAATTTCTCTGAAAAGCATCTTCAGGACGACGAACTGATACAGGTGGTATGGCAACTATTCCGTCTCGTACCGGATATCCTGGAAGGCCTGGGTAAAGTAAAAAATCCATGGCCCAATGTTGATGCCCATTCCGGTGCTATATTAGTTCATTACGGAATAAAAGAATACACATTTTACACTGTTTTGTTTGGCGTATCTCGGGCATTGGGCGTTCTGTCCAATCTTTGTTGGGACAGAGCACTTGGTTTACCTTTGGAGCGTCCAAAATCTGTCAATCTGGAATGGATCAAAAATTATATAAACGAAAATACAAACTAATGAAGACACCTAAGGAATTGAAATATACGGCGGAGCACGAATGGATCCGAAAAATGGACGATGAAAATGTTGTGATGGTTGGCATTACAGATTTTGCCCAGTCGGAATTAGGTGACATTGTCTACGTGGAAGTAGATTCTGTCGGTAACAAAATTGAAAAGGATGAAGTGTTTGGCACTGTAGAAGCTGTAAAGACTACCTCTGATTTACATATGCCTGTAAGTGGAGAGATTTTAGAATTCAATTCTGCCATAGACGAAGATGGGGATGACGAACCTGAGTTGATCAATGAATCTCCATATGATAAAGGATGGATCATAAAAATCAGGATGGACGAACCTTCGCAATACGATGAACTGATGAGCGCTGAGGAATACATAGAATTGACATCGTGACCAACCAATCTATTTGCAATTATCCAAAAAACACAATCAGGATACACCAAATCTTCTGCCTGATACATCTTATTTATAACTGAGTGGAAAATACGACAACTCGCAAAGGACACAAGGTCTGGAGATGGATATGGATTCTATGGTTGATCGTAGTCTGCATACTTTCCCTGATGCCTGCCAGCTCGGTCATAAAGCCCAAGATGCTTAACTGGGCACAAATAGACAAAGTAGCACACGTTGTTATGTATGCCATACTAAGTCTGACTATGCTGATGTTTTTGCAAAAAACACGCATTAATCGCCCGGTTATCTTTGTTTTGATATTTTGTATTTGTTGGGGAATAGGAATAGAATTACTTCAAAGTTTAAAAATAATAAATCGAGATTTTGAAATTGCTGATATTATTGCTAATATTATAGGCACTTTCGTAGGAATCGCAATAACTAAGTTGTTAAATAAATGAATCATGTTAGATAATGTAAATATTAGCGGAAACACTTTGGTCTGGTCAGTGGCCGGGATTTTTGTGCTTGTCATCGCCCTTATTTTTATCATACGAGCGACGATGACAGGAAAAGCCACGGAAAATCTGACGAGTAAATACCAGGAACACAAATGGAAAAGCCCATTGGAAGGACGGGCTAAATATCCTGATGTTGATGTTTTCCGTATGTCGCTTCCCTTTCTGTTGTTGGGTGGTGTACTGGCGCTGGCAATTACCTGGCTCAGCTTTAATTACACACAGGATGATGCATCCATTTATATACCAGATAATGCCCTGGATATCCCCAATGATATCGAAGTGGAACCACCGAGAACCGCAGAACCACCACCACCACCGCCGCCGCCACCACCACCGGTGATCGAGGAAGTGCCAGAAGAGTTAATCGAAGAAGATGAAGAAATTGAATTCGTAGATCAATCGGTCGAAGAAGAAACTGTCGTGGAAGCACCAAAAGTAGTAGAGAAAGCACCACCACCACCTCCTCCACCGCCGCCACCACCACCAGCACCGAAAGAGGAAGAAATTTTCCGTGTGGTAGAACAAATGCCACGATTCCCGGGCTGTGAAGATATCTCAGGTACAAGAGAGGAAAAGAAAGCGTGTGCAGATAAGAAAATGCTGGAATTCCTTTACGGTAATATTAAGTATCCGGCTATTGCCAGGGAAAATGGGATCGAAGGGAATGTCGTTATCAGTTTTGTAGTTGAGAAAGACGGGACCATTACAGATCCAAAAGTAATCCGTGATCCGGGTGCAGGCCTAGGTGACGAATCAGTACGAGTTGTCGGTTTGATGGGTAAACTACCCCAGAAATGGACACCGGGTCAGCAAAGAGGGAATGCTGTCCGGGTACAATTTATCCTTCCTGTTAAATTTGAGTTGAAAAACTAAGATTAAATTACAGCAATACAAGAGCTATATTAAGGCTGTCACTCATGTGACAGCCTTTTTTTGTTATACCATTTTGTATGATTCAGGACTTATTATATTTATTAATCTACATCAGCCACACCCAAAGACGACAAACAATCCTTGCCCCAAGTTGACAGAATAACGCCATCAGCAGCAATAGCTGTGATAGCCAAGGGTCCTAACTCACTTCTTACTACAGAATAATCCAGATCCAGACCATGATCGTTCTCTGACTTTACTCTATCACCCGACCTTATCTTTATGTTATAATTCTAAACCATATCGATTTTACGGTAGTAATAAATGAGGTGCAGTTGAAAGCATACTGTGCGGCCCACCAAAGGCTGGTGGCAAGAAGGTCACACACCGGGGCTAATCCCCGATAGATATCCAAAGAATTTTAACGCATAGTTCATCTTACATTATGAGCTGAAAAAGCTCTAAATTCTTTGATAATTAACCTGGTTTCGCAGGATAAATCTGTGCGGAAGTACTATCATTTCATTTTGACCTCTCTGAGGTCTATGATATATTCAATGTACACGTGCTAACCTCCGATAGCATTGGGGCTGGACCTCTCCGAGGTCATTGTGTGGAATGAGTATTAGCGTATCATATAAGAGTAAGTCTTTCTAGTGGAGTTGACCTGCAGAGCGGGTCACTCCCGAAAGCTTTCGGGGGTTAGCATTCCTCTCGTTAGAAATATTGTATATTGGTGTCAATAAATAAACTCCAAGGCTTACATCTTAGGTAAGTACGCTAATAACCTCAGAGAGGTCTACCCCGAAAGTTTTCAGGGATTAGGTGTGTAATTGTTTGAAAATTCTGAAATAAAATAATACGCACCCTCAAAAAATAATAGGCAACCTTAAAGCCAAGCCAAGGAGGCATCAAGGTGAAATTCATTTATTTTCCGATGCAGAGTGTCGGGAAACTAAACCCAACATTGATTAAATCGTCATAATATCCTTTTCTTTCACTTCGATATGATCATCGATACTGGTATAAAACACCTTAACCAAATCATCGATACTATTTTCAAGTCTCTTTCCTGCATCCTCAGGGTAACCATCCTTCACTCCCTTTTTCACAACATCCATTGAATCTTTCCGCACATTTCGAATGCTGACCTTAGCATCTTCACCTAATCCTTTGGCTTGTTTTACGAGAAGTTTTCGTCTTTCTTCCGTCAATGGAGGTACCGGTATCCGTATAAATTCCCCATCATTCATTGGATTGTATCCAAGGTTGGCTTCTAATATGGCTCTTTCAATGTCATTGATAACCTTTTTGTCCCATGGCTGAATGGAAAGAGTCCTGGCATCAGAAATAGAAATATTAGCCAGCTGGTTAATGGGTGTCGGGGTACCATAATAGTTCACCATGACACCTTCTATCATGCCGGGATTGGCTTTCCCGGTTCGGACTTTTATTAATTCAGATCTTAAATGGATGATCGTATCATCCATTTTTCCTTCTGTAAGTTTTACCAAATTTTCGATTAATGAATCCATTGCTATCTGTATATAATTTTATCTAATTTTATTCTCGCCCTCCCATGAACCGTAACACCAAAAACAGCAACAAGACCAATGAAGATAAAGCAGCAGCTACATAAGTCATAGCAGCCCACTTCAACGCATCCTTGGCTTTATCGTGTTCCTGCGCATTTAACATGTTATTTTGGTCCAACCACAACAATGCTCTCCGGCTGGCATCAAACTCTACCGGCAACGTGATCAGAGAAAATAATGTGGTCACCGCAAAGGCTAAGATAGTAATAATTAATAAAGTCCCTCCCAGGCCACTAGCGCCCATTCCAAAGCCACCCAAAGCAAATAACAACAAATATTGCTGCATTCCCGAAGCTACTTTGACGAACGGAACAACGGCTGACCGGAACTTCAGAGCGCTGTATGCCGTAGCATGCTGGACTGCATGGCCACATTCGTGAGATGCAACAGCTGCTGACATCACACTGCGCCCCTGATACACTTCAGGGCTAAGATTAACTGTCTTCTTGGCCGGGTTGTAATGATCACTTAAAAACCCATTGGCCGGAAGAACGTTGACATCGTTTATTCCATAATACTTAAGCATTGCCTCAGCAATTTCCTTACCGGACATACCCTGAGCAATAGGCTCTTTACTGTATTGATTGAATTTTGATTTTAAACGGTTACTTACCCACCATCCAATGAGCGTGAATACACCCGCTATAATCATATATCCCATGTATCCTGACATAACATTATTTGTTTTATGTTGTTAATTAGTGGTTATTGACTAAGAAATCCCACGTTAAATAAACTTCTTCCATCATTCACCATTGACAATAAATCTTATCAATTCCACTATCTTATTCCCCTTTGATCCAGGTAAAGATTTGTGGCGATCGTTAATTGCTTTTCTTAATACATTCAAATCCGGTATAAGTTTTTAAAAATTCCGGTATTTCAATCTTGTCTTTACGTTGGTTTTTTTCCAATAAGGCTGCTACGATTCTTGGAAGCGCCAGCACACTCCCATTGAGGGTATGCAATAACTCTGTCTTACCATCCTCCGTACGATACCGTAGTTTCATTCGGTTGCTTTGATAAGTTTCAAAGTTAGAAACCGAACTCACCTCCAACCATCGTTCCTGTGCCAAAGAATACACTTCGAAGTCATAAGTCAACGCTGCTGTAAATCCAAGATCGCCCCCACACAAACGTAAAATTCTGTAGGGTAGTTCCAGCTTTTCCAGCAATTTTTTGGTATGATTCACCATCCAATCCAGCATTTCATACGATGATTCCGGCCTTGAAAGAACGACCATTTCCACCTTGTCAAACTGATGAACACGATTTAATCCTTTGACATCTGCCCCATAGCTACCTGCCTCCCGTCGGAAGCAAGGTGAGTACGCCGTCAATCGGTATGGAAGTTGTTCTTTTTCAATAATATCACCGCGAAACATATTGGTCAGAGGCACCTCGGACGTAGGAATCAGGTATAGCTCGTCCCGTTCAATGTAATACATCTGCCCATCTTTATCAGGCAATTGCCCCGTCCCTCTGGCAGAATCTGCATTCACCATAAAAGGGGGAATTACTTCCAGGCATCCAGATGCAACAGCTTCATCCAGAAAGAACTGAATCAATGCACGCTGCAAACGTGCTCCCTGGCCCTTGTAAAAAGGAAATCCAGATCCCGTCACTTTAGCACCCAGCGCCAGATCGACGAGGTCATATTCCTCCATGAGTTCCCAGTGTGGTTTACTTCCTTCCGGTAGTGCCACAATGCCCTCATCATGAACCTCTATTATTTCATTACACGAAGCATCTTTACCCGCAGGTACAGACCTATGCGGTATATTGGGCATTGACAACAAGGCTTTTTCAAGCGCCTGCTGTGTTACATCCATTTTGGCATTCATCTTGGCGATAATTTCCTTCCACTCCTCTACTTTCTTTTTGAGTTCACCAGCTTCACCACCCTTTCCTTGTTTATACAAATCCCCAATATCCCTGGAGGTTTTATTGACTTTGTGGAGCCATTCGTCAGTCTCTGTCTGCAAATCCTTGCGCTGATCATCCAGGCTTATGATCTGTTCAATTTGCTCTAATGCTGTAGTAATGCCACGCTTCAATAATCCTTCAGTAGCAAAATCTTTGTTTTCTCTTAAAAAACGTACCTCAACCATAATTTTACAGGTTCTTTTGAAAATTTATACAAAGATATAGTCCTCTTTAAAAAAAAGGCTGTATTTTTGCGACAAGATTTATAAAATATATCCTAGAGCTAAGTTACTCCTTTTTATATTTAGTTTCCATAACAACCATTTTCGGACTCAATTAAAATCTCAAACAAGTAATCATTTTTACTTTATTCACTATTTACCTATCTAAAGAAGTACAATCATATGTATGACATTTTGCAATTAAATGACATGCTGGTTCCTGAATTAAAGGATCTGGCGGAAAAGTTGGGGCTACAGAAATACAAACGCCTGAACAAAAAAGATCTCATCTACAAAATACTAGATGCTCAAGCTGTTCAATCCGATAGTAGTGTAATCAAAGATGACAGAAGATCATCCTCTACCGACGTAAAAGACCAAAGAAACAAGGATAACCAACAAAATAGAAACCAACCAAGAAATAAGCCTCAGGATTCACCGCGCTCTTCACGAGGAGACGACAACCATCCGAGAAACAAGCCTCAGGATTCACCACGCTCCTCAAGGGGAGACGACAACCACCCGCGAAATAAGCCACAGGATTCACCACGCCCTGAGCGGGGAGATGACAAAAATCCTGCCCACAGTTCAAACCGTTCCAGCAATAACAACAGAAAGGATAACCGGAATGTAGCGGAGAACAAACGGAATGACCCTAGGAGCAACCGAAATGTTGATGAGAAACCCAGCAGAGATGATCAGAGGAATGACCCAAGGAGCAACCGAAATGTAGATGAGAAATCCACCAGAGATGATCAGAGGAATGATCCGAGGAGCAATCGAAATGTAGATGAGAAATCCACCAGAGATGATCAGAGGAATGATCCGAGGAGCAACAGAGATGCTGATGAGAAATCCACCAGGGATGATCAGAGGAATGATCCGAGGAGCAACCGAAATGCTGACGAGAAATCCACCAGAGATGATCAGAGGAATGATCCATCAAGGGATGAAAAAACCCCGCATTCCAGCGACAATAAGCCATCTCACCCGGATCGAAACAGAAACACTCCTAATAATAACAGGGATCAAACTAATGGTTCCAGTAACCAACCACAAGAAAAAGAAAAGGAAAAGGAGGACAGATTTAACGTGGATCTCGACGGCGTCATCGATGGAATGGGCGTACTGGAGATGATGCCTGATGGATACGGCTTTTTACGATCTGCGGATTTCAACTATATCTCATCACCTGATGATGTCTATGTATCTCCTTCCCAAATCAAATTATTTGGTTTAAGAACAGGTGATACGATCGAAGGAAGTATTCGACCGCCAAAAGATGGTGAAAAATATTTTGCCTTATTAAAGGTCGATAAAATAAATGGACTAGACCCTCGTCTGGTCAGGGAAAGAGTTTCATTCGACTATTTGACTCCATTGTTTCCAACGCAAAAGTTTAATCTTGTCTCCTCTCCAACAGGAAGAGATATAGGAAATAGGATGATTGATCTCTTTGCACCTATTGGAAAAGGACAACGTGGTCTTATCGTGGCTCAACCCAAATCAGGAAAAACCTTCTTGTTGAAGGATGTAGCTAATGCCATTGCTACCAACAATCCTGAGTGCTATATGATAGTTCTTCTGGTCGATGAGCGTCCAGAGGAGGTGACTGATATGAAACGAAGTGTCAAAGCAGAGGTGATCGCTTCTACTTTTGATGAGCCGGCTGAAAATCATGTAAAGGTGGCAAATATTGTCCTTGAAAAGGCAAAGCGTCTTGTGGAATCCGGACATGATGTAGTTATTTTACTGGATTCAATTACCAGGTTAGCCAGAGCTTACAACACCGTAGCTCCGGCCAGTGGTAAAGTATTATCCGGTGGTGTGGAGGCCAATGCCCTTCACAAACCAAAGAAATTCTTTGGGGCCGCCCGAAACATCGAGAATGGAGGTTCATTAACCATTCTGGCGACTGCGCTGATCGACACCGGCTCCAAAATGGATGGTGTGATCTTCGAAGAATTTAAAGGTACGGGTAATATGGAGCTTCAACTCGACCGAAGTCTGGCCAACAAACGTTTGTGGCCGGCTATTGATCTTACACGATCAGGTACACGACGTGAAGAACTGCTTCTGGACAAAGAAACTTTACAGAAAATGTTCATCCTGCGCAATTATCTGGCCGACATGAAGCCTGATGAAGCGATGGAACACATCCGGAAATTCATGCTTAATACTCAGAACAATGAAGAGTTCCTGGCATCAATGAATGGATAACTCAGATAAAGTTTTGTAACTTAATCAGAAAGGCCTACATTTGTGCTCCCTTTTGGAAAAGGGACAATTATTTTATAAAAAGAATAAATCACAATAGACTGAATCATGAAAAGGACATTTCAGCCATCAGTAAGAAAACGTAAGAATAAGCACGGATTTCGTGCCAGAATGAGTACCAAGAATGGCCGCAACGTGATCAACCGCAGGCGGAGAAAAGGACGTGCCAAGCTGTCTGTATCCAGTGAATTCCGTTTGAAGAAAGTATAATCCGTGCTCAGTAATGGAATAATGAATTTCCGTTTTCGTTCACATGAAAAGCTGAAGGATGCTCCATCTATCAGCTATGTGTTTGAAAACGGAAGTAAATTTCACCACTACCCCCTGCTCTTTCTTACTGCTCCGTTGCCCTATTTAAGTAGAGATGAACATTCATCTACCCTATCGAATCCATTTCAGGTACCACTAAAAATAGCTTTCAGTGTGCCAAAGAAAAGATTTCGAAAAGCCGTAGATCGTAATCGCATAAAGCGATTAATGCGTGAATCATTTCGTCTTCAAAAGAACCTCATTTCATCTCAACCAAAAAATGAAGAACACCACACACTTGGTGTTATGACAATCTATATTGGGAAGGAAATGCCGGATTATAATGCTATATTTAAAGCTATGAATCGTTATTTAGCTCAATTATGATCGATCTCCTGTAAAATAGATTTATCGAAGAATTCGGAATACTCCTGAATGAGCTCCCTTCTTCTTTTAATCTTAAAAAGATCATCATGGTGATTGAAGCCTGAGTTTACAATTCAAGGAATCTAAAACTTTCGGGACATGAAAACGGACCTGGAATGTCATAATCCAGGACCCACTCAAAATAAGTAAAGCATAAAAGTTGACGAGTGCGTATAAAAATTGAAATTCTAGCATACCTCAAGTTATCTGTGATAAATAAGATGCGTTCAGCTGCGTTTACACTAATCACCGCGCTTCCAATCTTTTGCGGATTTTCTTTTTTCATAATCCCTACTTCTTCCTATTCCCAGATTTACCTGCAAATGGAAAAGATCGGATCGACAAGATCCTATAAATTCCCCGTTGGCCAGGAAATCACCTTCAAGCTCAAAGGCAGAGATTACTTCATTACGGAAAAGATTAAAGACTTCAGGCCTGAAAAGGAATTGATCATCACCGAATCAGAATTATTTTTTCCCAATCAGATTGATGAACTTAAACCTGCGGACTTCTATCACCGCAAAGGCAGGTTTTTCATTTACCCCTTATACGCTCTTGGTGGTTCTGCGACTGCAGCCGGCGTGGTAGGTACTATTTATGAACGAAAACTAAGATCAGCGCTACTTTTACCCGGTCCATTGATATTTGGGGTTGCATGGTTGCTTCATCGTTGGATTGACAGGCCTTACACCACCAACAAATACCGATTTCGAGTCATTGATCTGCGCATGACCGTCCCGGGTGAAGTAAAAGAAGATTCCCTGGAAAAGGAGGAATGGAAAGGACCGTAAGCAAAAGATGAAACAGATCTGTTAAACCACCTTATTCCAGCCTCCAGCTTGAATCAATCCCTATCAGTATTCAAAACATACCGTACCGCATATTCATAACCCTCCAGGCCCATACCGATAATCACTCCATGACACACCGCACTCAGATAAGAATGGTGGCGGAAATCTTCCCGTTGGTGCACATTACTGATATGAACTTCAACTTTGGGGATATGTAGATTGGCCAACGCATCCCGGATAGCCACCGAAGTATGTGTATAGGCACCGGCATTGATGACCAGCCCGTCAGCTTTCGGGGAATTTTCCTGAATAAAGTCAATGATGCTTCCTTCTGAGTTGCTTTGATAGTATGACAGATCTGCCTTATCCTGGAAATTACTCTTTAGTTCCTCCAGGAACTCAAAAAAAGACACATGGCCATAAATTTCAGGTTGGCGGGTACCCAAAAGATTAAGATTGGGCCCGTTAATGATTAAGATATTTTTTTTTGTCATACTTAATTTGCGAGTTCGGATAAAAACTTAAGACGCACCAAACGAATCTCTCTGTGTGTGATATCATCTTCAGCTAGCTCCTCCACAGCATCCTCCAGTGAATCGGTTTCAGCTTCCATAAAGTAATCGAAAATATCCTCTATGACATATTCATCGACATTGTTTTCCAGATAATAATCGATATTCAATTTAGTACCAGAATAAACGATCATCTCCATTTCTTCAATCAATTCATCCAGATTCATCCTGTTATTACCGGCAATATCATCCAGATCCATTTGTTTATCAATACCCTGGATAATAGATACCTTAGCTTTTGACTTATTAGCCACTGTCTTAATCACCATATCGTGTGGCCGCTCAATTTCATATTCTTCGACGTAATCCCGGATAAGATCTATAAAGGGTTTTGCAAAGCGCTGAGCCTTTCCTATACTAACTCCGGACACATTGGCCATATCTTCCATACTCATGGGATATAAGGTAGCCATGTCTTCCAGGGAGTTATCCTGAAAAATGACATATTTAGGAATATCTTTTCTGTGTGCTTCGTCCTCACGTAATCCGATCAGCTGATCATATAGTACCGCATCCAGAGCACCCGAACCAGCGCTACCTCTATGCTCCATCTCTTCCTCCTCCATAGATTCATAGCTTCGGTTTATCCCCAGTTTTATCGATTCGGGGTTTTCTATAAACCCTAAACCTTTCTCGGTCAACTTGAGCACGCCATAGGTTTCTATATCTTTACGAAGATATCCTTTCAGTATGCCCTGCCTAAAAATCGTTTTCCAAAAGTCCAATCCTTTCTCTTTTCCGGAGCCGAACCATTTGTGAATCCTCTTTGCATAGATTCGGTCACGTAAACCTTCTCAGCCGGATAACGGCAGTTGTCACACATTTCATTACACTTCCCAACATGATATGATTCGCCAAAATAATTTAATAAAAATGCACGCCGACACTCCGCTGTCTCCGCATAATCCATAACTTCTTCCAGAAAGACCATACCCATTTCACGTTCTGCCACAGGCTTATCTCTGAGGAATTTCTCCAGTTTCAGTATATCCTTGGGTTCATAGAATGCAACACATCGTCCCTCCATTCCATCCCGTCCGGCACGACCTGTTTCCTGATAATAATTCTCTATACTTTTGGGCATATCATAGTGGATCACAAAACGCACATCTGGTTTATCAATGCCCATACCAAATGCTATGGTCGCACAAATAATCTTAAGATCTTCCTTCAAAAATGCATCCTGAGTATCTGCTCTTGTATTAGCATCCAGTCCCGCATGGTAGGGTGCTGCACTGATACCGTTCATAGTCAAGGTATCTGCAATCATCTGGGTAGTCTTCCGGTTCTGTACATAAATAATTCCGGAAGGATGCCCCATTTCTTTGATTACCTGAATGATCTCCCGCATGGCGTCCTGCTTTTTCAACTTGGGTCGTATATCATAGAATAAGTTGGTCCTGTTAAAGGACGAAATGAATTTATTATGATCTCCCAGGCCTAGATTTCGGACGATATCGCTCTGTACTTTGGGTGTAGCGGTAGCCGTAAGAGCAACAATGGGGATGTTCTCTCCTATGGTATCCACCATAGTTTTGATTTTTCGGTATTCCGGACGGAAATCATGCCCCCACTCGGATATACAATGTGCCTCATCTACTGCTACCAGGGACACATTAATCTCTTTGAAAAAATTAAGATATTCCTCTTTGGTCAATGTTTCTGGTGCTACATAAAGAATTTTAGTCTTACCCTCCCTTATATCCTCTAACACCTGACGAATCTGTGATTTATTCAATGAAGAATTCAGGAAATGAGCTATATCATCATTGGCGCTATATCCGCGAATAAGATCCACTTGGTTTTTCATCAATGCTATGAGTGGTGAAATAACGATAGCTGTACCATCCAGAATTAAAGCCGGAAGTTGATAGCACAATGATTTACCACCACCAGTAGGCATGATAACAAAAGTATCCTCTCCACGTATTATACTTTGAATGATCTCTTCCTGTTCCCCTTTGAACTGATCAAATCCAAAATATTCTTTTAATGCAGAGTGCAACACTTTATCCTTGGTTTCTGTTAATAAATCCATTTGTTAAATATTCCCTTTTATCTTTAAGATCCATTGTGATCAATCAAAATACTAAATTTTCCGTATAATTAAGAATTGATATCTGTGAATAACATTCATAACATACGATCCATCGCCTGCGAGCCTTTGAATTTGAAAAAGCAAATCATTAAGTTCGTCATTCCTTCCCAGAACGATAAATTTGGAGATAATGTGCATCTGATCCAAAATTATCCAGAAAAAGTCATTTTTACCAGTATCGGTAAAAGTACAACGATCGGCCACAACATAGTAGCCACGTTAAACTTAACAGGATCTTTTGCTTCCTTTTCACCTGAGTCCTATGCCATTCATGAGGGTTCCGGAATTATCAAAAAGAAGGATATCAAAATTTGCATTTCAAAAAATGGTCATGCACCTGAAGTTAAAGATATTTTGAATACTATTCAAGAATTTAGTCATAAAATAATAGGTATATGTGTCAAGGAAACTTTTCGGCTGCATCCTGGACCCGATTATTATATTTGGCCCGCTTTTAATTGTGAAGCTGATACGCGTGATCTATCTTGAAGATACAATTACTGAAGGATGCCAAACCATAAAACAAAGATACCATGTTAATTCCGATAGGAGATGATAATATAGCAGGAGGGGCCAGGCCGGTCATCACATACACCTTCATTATCATGAATATTGCTATCTTTTTTTACGAGCATAGCCTCGGGAATCAGGCTTTGCATGATTTTGTTAATCAATATGGAACTATCCCGGTGGATGCTATGTCCGGAAACCATCTCTACACGTTCTTATCCAGCATGTTTCTGCATGGTGGCTGGTCCCATCTCATAGGAAACATGCTGTTTCTTTGGATCTTTGGCGACAATGTAGAAGCGGTCATCGGGAATGGCAAATTTTTGCTCTTCTTTCTGGTCGGCGGAATGATTGCCTCTGCAACCCATGTATGGATGAACCCAGAAAGCACCATTCCAAGTCTCGGAGCCAGTGGCGCTATTTCTGCGGTTCTGGGAGCTTATCTGATTATGTTCCCACGGTCAAGGGTGAAGATGTTCTTTCTGATTTTCTTTATCACTTTTTATATTTCAGCTATTTTTTTTATTGGATTCTGGTTTATACAGCAATTTATGTCGGCATATGGACAAGCCGGTCTGGATGCTCAATCCCAAGGAGTGGCATGGTGGGCGCACATTGGAGGCTTTATTTTTGGAATATTCTTCGGCTTTTTCTATCGCAGCCGGGCCAAGGAATTCAACTTTGTTCCGGATCCAAGGTCTTATGCCCGTTCACGCCGGTATCGCTAGCCATTAGCATCAACATAGTAAATGAGATACATCCCAAAGAAGTCAGCAAGGTATTTTCGAATAGACAGCTCAACATATAAATCATATAAATAATCAGTAGAGTCACAGAGTTACGACCACGCAACTGCAAGAATAATTTCCCCAAACTTAGATTCAGCAACATAAATCCTACTAACCCGCTACCAGCCAGAAAAGTAATCCATAAGTTGTGCGGGTACTCCCATATCCGGATATTGTTTTTTTCATAAAACATCATATGAATCTGTTGAAACACATCCCCCATACCTATGCCCCACCAAGGAGCACTCCTGGCAATTTCCAACCCCATCTCATTGGTCCTCCATCGGAGAGCATCGGAATAAAACCACCAGGATTGACTATCATAATTTTGTATATCTTCCAGAAAATAAACCCATTTCTCATGGATAGTCGGTATAAACAGAATTGCCAAAACGATCATCAGCCCCAGCATAGCCCCACCTGTTATTCCTTTTTTACCCCGAAAACCTTTATGGAGAAGAAGGATTAAAAAGGACCCACCGTAAAACAACAGCAACCCGGTACGAACAGCTAACAGATGAATACCCAGCACCAGCAAGATAAGTATACCACCATACGCAAGAAAACCCTTCGACAGCCAAAGCCGCTGAGCAAGCTCATCCCAGGCGAAGAGACAGGCAATCGCAAGAAATAAGCTGGTCCGAACATGGTGCACAGGCAATGGAAAGGAGCCTCCTTCCCGGATCATTTCCAGAATCTCATTCAGGTCCCACATTACATAAACAATCAAATACAAGGAAAAAACAGCCCCTGCCCAGACAAATTGTTGTTGAAAATTCCTGCGATAAGATAACAGAAATGCAGGCCATAAGAAGAAAGCAAATGGTAATACTACATAAGGGAAATTGACCCGGAGCTGGCTCAACCACTGTCCGGTGTCCGCGCTCCAAAATCCACTCACCACCAGAATTCCATAAATTACAAAAAAAGGCCAGGAATAGCTGATCATCGTTCTTTTCTGAATATCTCCAAAAAAAAACAACAGGGGAAATACAAATAAAATCACCAGAATAGAGGGAACAGCATCAAAAAAGAACAATCCCCACGGCATCAAAAGAAGGGAAATAAGCTGTAGATATTGATATGTTTTTTTATTCCTTAGCACAGGACATAGTAATCGGTTCACTTTAAATGTCATCAGCTGGCATAAACTGTTCTTTCACTTTCACGGCATCCAATAAAATCATACCTTTGCAAAGGTAGAAATATTCTATATACCCGGAGCGTTTTGATATCAAACGTGCCGGTCCAAATTAAAAGCTTAATGAATGGACGCCATCGAACAACTTAATGCGTATCAAAAAGAAATAGATCAAGCAGCACCCTTGTCTGCAGATGAGCTGGAACAGTTCAGAATAAGATTTCTGGGTTCAAAGAATGTCCTCAAACCACTTTTTTCTGAGATAAAGAATATCTCGCCGGATCAACGTAAAGGGTTTGGCCAGCAGATCAATGCGATCAAGCTGTTAGCGGAAGAAAAGTATGAAAGGCAGGAATTGCAGATTTCGCACGCCGGACAAAAAGAAGCAGCTCAACAAATGGATCTGAGTCGTCCGGGCTATCCATTGGAATTGGGAAGTCGTCATCCGGTCAGTCTCGTCATGAATAAAATCATCGACATCTTCTCGAGAATTGGCTTTTCCATCGCAGTGAACAGAGAGATCGAAGATGAATGGCACAATTTCACTGCCCTGAACACCCCTGAGAATCATCCTGCCCGGGATATGACAGACACCTATTACATAAAGAACGACTGGACTCATATTTTGCGTTCTCAGACCAGTACCGTTCAAGTGCATGTCATGGAAAATCAGAAGCCACCCATTCGGATCATTTCACCCGGGCGTGTGTATCGAAATGAAACCGTATCAGCGCGTTCCCACTGCCAGTTCCACCAGGTAGAAGGACTTTACATCGATAAAAACGTTTCTTTCGTGGACCTAAAGGAAACCTTGCTTTACTTTGCTCGTGAAATGTACGGGGTAGATAGCAGAATACGTCTGCGTCCTTCGTACTTCCCATTCACTGAGCCAAGTGCAGAAATGGATGTTTACTGGGGTCTGGAAACAGAAATTGATCATCGGATCACAAAAGGTACAGGGTGGTTGGAAATCATGGGATGTGGAATGGTCGATCCCAATGTGCTGGAGAACTGCGGTATTGATCCGGATGTTTACAGTGGATTCGCTTTTGGGATGGGTGTCGAGCGACAAGCCATGCGGATGTTTGGCATTCATGATATTCGTATGTTTTTCGAGAATGATATGCGATTTTTGAAGCAGTTTAAGTCCGTCACACTTTGAGACATCCCAGACTAAAAATTTGGGGGAAAAAGCGCTGAACCTAAACAAGGCTTGTGCATTTCACTTTGCGTCAATTATTTTAAATAACTTCTGAAACAGAGTAATAGTTAAACGACTTCCATGAATATAGGCATACCCAAAGGTACCCGTGACTTCGGACCTGAAGAACTTTATAAAAGACGATACATTTTCAATACCATCCAAAAGTATTTTGAACTCTACAGCTATTTGCCTATTGAGACACCTTCGATGGAAAACCTGGATACACTCCTCGGCAAATATGGCGATGAGGGGGATCAACTCCTGTTCAAAGTACTTAATAATGGCGATTACCTAAAGAAGGTTCCAGATAATATATTAAGTGAAAAAGACAGTCAGAAAGCCACCAGCCATTTATCCAAAAGAGGATTACGCTATGACTTGACCATACCTTTCGCCCGGTATGCCGTAATGCATCGTCACGAAATCAATCTGCCATTTAAACGGTATCAAATCCAACCTGTCTGGCGAGCAGATCGGCCCCAAAAAGGACGATACCAGGAATTCTATCAATGTGATGCCGATGTAATTGGGTCAGATTCTCTGCAATATGAAGCAGAATGCATTTTACTGTTTGATAAGGTGTTCGCGGAATTGGGATTGGAAGTCGACATCCGCATCAACAACCGAAAACTTTTATCTGCGCTTTGCCAAAAGGTAGGTGCGCACGATAAGTTATCAGGAATAACCACTGCCATCGACAAACTTGACAAAATAGGTTTGGACGGTGTGCGAAATATATTGGTCAAAGAAAATTTGAATGATGACCAGATCAATACGATAGAGCAATATCTTAAAACAGGGAGTCTGGACGAGATCCTGCAAATGCTTCAAGAACAGGAAGAGGGCCGGCAGGGTGTCAATGAAATCAACAAGGTATTTGATTTTCTGCAAGGAACGCCGCTGGCTAACAAGCTGACTTTCGACCCGACACTGGCTCGAGGTCTGAGTTATTATACCGGAGCTATTATCGAAGTACGGTCTACTCAGGTAAGTATTGGCAGTATTGGTGGTGGTGGCCGTTATAATAATCTCACGGCACTTTTCGGCGGTGAGGAATTAGGTGGAATGGGTATATCGTTTGGAGCTGAACGTATCTATGATGTGATGGAAGAACTCCAATTGCTGGATCAGACAGAAATGAATGCACCTGTGCTTATCCTTACGCTCGATGACAAATACCATGCGTATGGTTTTGAAATCTTACAACAACTCAGAGCACAGGGTATACGGTCCGACTTATATCCGGCAGGAGCCAAAATGAAGAAACAAATGAAATATGCCAATAGTATCAATGCTAAATATATCCTGATCCTTGGTCCGGAAGAATGGGAAAAGAAGGAAATCGCTATCAAAAATATGGTCACTGGCCATCAATCCAATGTAGATATTCACAATGCTGTGAGAATTATCCTTGAGAAAACGGAGGAAGAATCAACGTGATCTATTGAGTAGAAAGGTAATAAAGGTTTATCCTGATATTTCCTATCCACGTTTATATAGCCTATCGCTTTCACATGGGAATGTGCCATGGCAAACGAGATTTGGCTTATTACACTCACCGTTGCCATATCATATTTCATGTTGTTCTGAATTCAATCCCTTGTATTATAAACAATTATAGACGTCAAACATTTCTAAAATATCCTTTACCGCAAGCTCAGCGAGCTATGTGAAATGTTAAAATCACTTCATACAAACGAAAGTAATATTAAAAGAAGACGGAGCTTCGGATATAAAGCGTTGGAGTAGTATCTTTGTCGACGATAATAAAAAATTAAAGCTAAAAAACATATTATGATATTTTTTAACCTATATTTGTTTGAGAACCACGAATCTGTTTTGTTCACCAAATTATAGCTATGCAAAAATATCAGTTTGCCCACCGGAAATTCATAACCGGTTTGAGTACACTATTTGGCTTCTTGTTTCCAGTTTTAGTTTTCTGTATAGAACCAATAACCAACAGGGTTTTGGAACATCAACTCGGTGAACGAATTGATAATATGGAGAATATCATTCCCGTCATGGAAAGAAGTAAAGCAATAGATATTACTCTGCCTTATTTCAGTCGTTTTCCTCATTACACAGAACAACTCATTGGACAGGCCGTCTTGTATTTTCCGATTATTGAGCGGATACTAAAACAATATGAACTTCCGGAAGATCTTAAATATATTCCTTTTTTCGAGTCTGGATTCCGTGAGAATGCAAGCTCACCCGCAGGAGCCATAGGTCTATGGCAATTCATGGAAGGTACCGGCCGTAAATACGGATTGACAATCAACCGGGAAATCGATGAAAGAATGGACTTTGTGAAATCTACAGAAGCTGCAGCACGATTTCTGAAGTCTCTTCACGAAGAGTTTGGATGCTGGGCGTTGGCATTAATGGCTTATAATGGGGGCCAATATCGAGTTAAGCGACTTGTCCTCGAGAGCAATTCTTCCAACATTCAAAAGATCATGAATCTAATGCCGGAAGAAAGCCAAACCTATCTGAGCAAGATGATCGCCGCAAAATTAATTTTCAAGACTTATAAGTTCTATGGCTTAACTCCCCGTATACCTGATCCCGTGGATCTATATAGTCTAAACACAACTTATCTAACATCTCTTGACCTGAATACCATCAGCAAAGAACACCAGGTAGATTATACAGCATTGCGGCAAGCAAATCCACATTTAAAATCTCGAAAAATACGGAATGCAGACCACCACACCATCAATGTGCGAATCCCACAATATTCAGGCAAATCCAAGGACGACCAATTTTTCAGGGAGCAGACATATTATATTACATCAGAAGAACAACTTGAGAGCCTGGCTTCTGCACTCAATATAAGTAGTCGAAAGATTGAATTGATGAATGAATTTTTTGATCCGGTTAATCTGGTGGGTAAATTAATCACAATTAAAGTTCCTTCTCCTCAATATATGTCCATCGATAAGAAATTTGGATTCCAACCTGTGAATCATCTGAGTAAAGATCTTAATTTGATGAGAATAGAAAATCTCGCTTCTAAAGTACTTCCATCATCAAATTATATAAGTGTCATACCCGAAAGCCTTACATTGTACTATCTAAGACCGTCGGAATCACTTCTGGATGTAACTAAAAGGTTGGATATTTCACTGGAACGAATCAAGGAAATAAACCCGAAAATGGACCTCTTCCAATCAAATCGGTTTTACATTCCGGCAGGATTTCACCGATAGATCAAAATCATTAAAAATTCCCTTCCATATACCCAAGTGAAAAAATGCACGTGGTGCTAGGTTCGTACCCTACTGCTAAATCTTAAGCCTCTGAGAACCTACATTTACAGAAGCGTCCGTACGGGCGATGAGAGAAATGGTTTGCGGCCATTCGGCGAATTCACTCTGTGGATATTCTCTTATCCATACTGAGGCGTACCGGCCAGAGTGAGTTCGCCGCTACGGAGCGTAGATTATTTGTGATAAACTTCATACGATGAATATCAGTTCTTACTTTTTGTCTTGGTAATAAATCTAAAGAATCATATGTTTATTTCTAACGATAGGAACTTCGTTCCGCATGCACTAGCTCGATTCACCCGAATAGAGGAATTAGTGGGAAGACTTTATCGTATTGTCTCAAATTATGAGTGGTCTTGAAATAGAAGCTATCACATCTTTTATTAAAGGAGCTTTAAATTAAGGTCTCTTCTATCAAAACACAACCGGATAGCTGGATCGGGAAATAAAAAAAGCTGAGGCTCCTAAAGGAACCCCAGCTAATTAAACAAGCCCTAACCCCATGAACATGTTAGTCTTATCGAATCTCTATTTTCTTACTTCCCTTCAATTCTTCTTCCGATATTTTTTTCAATTCGATTCGGAGGATGCCATCTTTCAGCTCAGCACCAATGCTTTCCTGATCGATCGAATCATTTAGAATCAGTGAACGATAAAAACGCTGATTGTCAAACTCCTGCAAATGATATTGATTATCTTCCTTGGTTTCTGTCTTTCTTTCTCCACTTATAATCAAAGTGTCATCTTCAATCTTCATTTCGATATCTTCCTTTTGCCATCCAGCTAAATTCAATTCTACCATATAAACATTATCATTTTCAATAATGTTCAATGGAGCAAAGTCTTTTCTACGATCAGTCTCTTTTTCAGTATGAAATGACTTAAAAACTGGATAATAGGGCATTTTTCTTCTGATGATAGTTGTCATGTTATTTAGTTTTATGTTGCACAATTAATATTACTTAATGCAATTGCTACACCATTTACAACTTTCGGTAAAAAAGGCCAAACGACAAACAATTAGATGACACATTGTCACAAAAGCAAGATATTTGACTGACGCAATGGCAGATTGAGCAGAATAATTCTTTTACAAATGGGATTTTGAACTCACTCTAAAAGTCGTCCTTAAGAAAATGTATATTTTTTGATGAAATGTAATCTGGGGCATTCTGGATCGATGGACTGGGATGATAAATAGTACGCAAAAATTGGTTTTAGCCATTAATTCCTTATTCATTTAAGGGCTAAAGCCATCCTTGCTGTAAATTGGAACAGCACGGGCTGAAGAGTGTGTGTGAAAACATTAGAAGAAAGACAACATATCGGAAGAATGCTGAAGAATATCCAGGTTGGGAATAGAAATATTCCGGTGTGAAGAAGCCAGATGGCCACAAACTACGAGCTTTGCATCAGGAAAAATAGCTGAAATCCTTTTCAAATAAGACTCCACCGCCATCATCTTAAAATCCGTATCAAGCATAGTCAACACATAATCAGGAAGCACAGACTGGCTAATCGCTTCCAATTCCTCAAGACCAATGTTCAATCCCATGTTCAGAGTATGATAACCCCGAAGGCGACAGGCATACTCTACTCCTGCAGTGTAAAGTTCCTTTTGCTCACCTGGTGGGAGAAAAATCAACACCATGCCTTTTGAATTATGGTCATTTGCCGGGATCGAATCAATCCTGGCCATAATCTTCCGCTTTATCACCTGGTTTACAAAATTTTCATGGGCCAGATTAAAAGCACCACTCATATAAAGCAGGGATGAGTTTTCTATATAAGGCCAAACATAGTCTGCCAGAGTTTTAAGGAAACCATGTCGCTTTTCATAATTATCAAAAAGTGTAGTCAATTTCTCTTCGTTGAACTCCAGAATAGATGCGGTAAAGCAATCTTTCCGGAGCTCCAAAATCCCATCATGATCGCTGAGCTCATCTAGCATGGTAGCTCGCTCTTCTGTCTCCATAGCTGCTATCTGGCTTATCTTGACTCCCTTATCATAAAGCAATACCACATCCTGGAGCTTTTGCATATCCTCCTGGCTATACAGACGAACATTGGATTTGGTCCTGTGGGGCTGGATAAGATCATACCGCCTCTCCCACATCCTGATCGTATGCGCTTTGATCCCGGTTATTTTTTCCAGGTCACTGATGGAATATTGAATCACTTTTTAATTCTTTGAATTTCATGAGTAAAACCCAAAGGGGGGTGTTATTGTTTAAAATTTTAATTCCATGTCATCTTTTAGAATCTTTCTATTCAAGTAAACAGGTCGGAATAGTAGCTCTGTTGCAAATAATGAACACATCACAGGAAATATTACCTCCTCTCAAAACAAAGCGATGTATTTCGCGGTTTACATACCCGAACCATTTTCCGTACACGAATTACATCAACAAGAATACTTTTTACACTATGAAAATAGGCATTGTGTGTTATCCAACTTTTGGAGGAAGCGGTATAGTAGCCACTGAAATTGGGATGGGATTGGCCGACAAAGGCCACGAAATCCATTTTATCTCCTATAAAAGACCTGCACGACTTATCTCGTTTCAAGAAAATATTTACCATCATGAAGTCACACCCGTGGATTACCCTTTGTTTGAATATACTCCGTATGAAAGTGCTCTGGCCAGCAAAATAGTTGATGTGGTCAAATATTCCAAGCTTGATCTGTTGCACGTGCACTATGCCATACCACATGCTATAGTAGCTTATCTGGCCAAACAAATCCTCCATTCAGAGGGTATTAACATCCCCATCATCACGACCCTCCATGGTTCAGACATCACCCTCGTAGGCAAAGATGAAACTTTCTCCCCAGTAGTTACCTTCAGCATAAATGAAAGCGACGGAATCACAGCGGTTTCCAAGAAGCTCCAGGAACAGACCTATGAGAATTTTAAGATAACCAAACCGATTGAAGTCATTTATAACTTTATCGATTTCAAACGCTTCCACTGGACAAACAAAGATCATTTCAAGAAGATGTTTGCTCCGGAAGGAGAAAAAATTCTTGTCCATATTTCCAATTTCAGAAAAGTAAAACGTGCCAGTGATGTCGTGCGGATTTTCAAGAAAGTATATGAAGTAATGCCGACGAAGTTACTGATGATAGGTGACGGCCCGGAACGCCCGAACATCGAACGGCTATGTCGCGAAATGGGGCTGTGTCATGAAATAAGATTTCTGGGAAAACAAGATGCCATATCAGAAATACTGGCTATCTCGGATATCTTTATCCTTCCCTCAGCCAATGAAAGTTTTGGACTGGCAGCACTGGAAGCTATGGCCTGTAAAGTACCTGTCATTTCCACCAACGTAGGTGG
>CAJDXA010000015.1_pt1 | contig 25853 bp, 40 predicted proteins | sample 7391711 | NCBI WGS metagenome assembly CAJDXA01 (sample SAMEA7055748, study PRJEB34461) | soil metagenome | biome: terrestrial ecosystem; feature: Peninsula; material: soil | place: Antarctica | collected 2016
GGTTAGTGCACCATAATGCCCTCGCTTTAGAAAGTTCAAGTCATAATTTTTGATATGGTAAGCCCTGAAGGGGCGACGATATCCCAGCGATGGGTGCAACCCATCGTAGAATTGAAATTATATATTGAGCACTGAAGGTGCGATGGTTTATGTATAGTCGGAAATGGACCCACCCGGAGCGGCCAGCTCACGATGGTGGTTGGCACCTGCCGCGTTGCGTGGCGGGAGAGGGTGGTGCCCGTCACCTGGGAGGAAATTTATTTTTACTACGCCTTGACGCAAATTTTGAGCGAATGAAGTCCAACAAGGGAGGATCTAAGGTGCGGAGAATCTTAGGTTAGTGCACCATAATGCCCTCGCTTTAGAAAGTTCAAGTCATAATTTTTGATATGGTAAGCCCTGAAGGGGCTATGATATCCCAGCGATGGGTGCATCCCATCGTAGGATTGAAATTATATATTGAGCGCTGAAGGAGCGATGGTTTATGTATAGTTGCAAATGGACCCGCCCCAGCTACGAGCTAACGTTGGTGTCTGGCTCCTGCGAGGAAGATTCCAAACTTATCCTGTTTTTGAAAGAAATAATGTGAAGTGAGTTTTTTATTTAAAATAATTAAACTATCTTTGCAATCGCTTTTGAGAGAGGCAAGTGCTTTCAGGGCCATTATTCTATAAATTTTTAAGCAGTGAACTTGTAATATGCCAACAATTAACCAATTAGTCCGAAAGGGTCGTAAGAAGATTACCGAACAAAGTAAATCCAGAGCGTTGAACTCCTGTCCGCAAAAACGGGCAGTGTGTACCAGAGTATATACCACGACTCCAAAAAAGCCTAACTCCGCACTTCGGAAGGTGGCTAAGGTGCGGTTGACTAATGGCATAGAGGTGATTGCTTACATTCCGGGCGAAGGACACAACCTCCAGGAACACTCGATTGTTCTGGTGGCCGGAGGACGGGTAAAAGATTTACCAGGTGTGCGATATTCCATCGTACGTGGAGCTTTGGATACTGCGGGTGTAGAAGGCCGTTTACAATCCAGGTCCAAATACGGAACAAAAAAACCAAAATAATCATATTTGTAATTGAACGATCATGCGGAAAAGAAAACCAAAAGTAAGAGCCATAGAACCGGATCCAAGATATGGAGATCCAATGGTTACCATGTTTATTAACAATATGATGTACTCCGGAAAGAAGGGTTTAGCATACCAGCTTTTCTACGGTGCCATGGATATCATCGATGAGAAATCAGAGGAGGATGGATATGAGATCTGGAAAAAAGCTGTCGATACGGCTATGCCTCAGGTAGAGGTTCGTAGCCGGCGTATAGGTGGTGCTACTTTTCAGATTCCTACAGAAATCCGTCCTAAGAGAAAGTTGGTGACAGGTATGAAATGGATCATTAAATATTCCCGTCAGCGAAATGGAAAAAGTTTTTCCGAGAAACTGGCTGCCGAGCTTACAGCTGCTGCTAAGGGAGAGGGTGCTGCGGTGAAACGAAAAGAAGAAACTCACCGGATGGCAGAATCTAACCGGGCATTTGCACATTTTAGAGTTTAATAGCGAGCTCAAGGCAAGATTTTTATTTAAAGAAGAGATAGCTTAATCATGGATAAGAGAGATTTAAAATACACGCGAAATATTGGAATTGCTGCGCATATCGATGCAGGCAAAACCACTACTACAGAGCGTATATTATATTATACAGGAATAAGCCATAAAATGGGTGAGACTCATGATGGTGCAGCTACCATGGACTGGATGGATCAGGAGCAGGAAAGAGGGATTACAATTACCTCTGCTGCTACCAAGACCAGCTGGACCTGGAAAGATGAAGCGTATCCCATCAATATAATAGACACACCGGGTCACGTGGATTTTACTGTGGAAGTGGAGCGTTCACTGCGGGTGTTGGATGGTGTAGTTGCTTTGTTTGATGCAGTAAGTGGAGTCGAACCACAATCAGAAACCGTTTGGCGTCAGGCTGACAAGTATAAGGTGCCCAGACTGGGATTTGTTAATAAAATGGACCGACAGGGTGCTAACTTTTTTGAGGTAGTCCGTCAGGTGAAAGATATGTTGGGAGCTAATCCTGTTCCTATGCAGGTTCCCATTGGTGCTGAGGAGACATTTCGGGGGGTGGTTGATCTGATCAACAATGAAGCCCGGATCTGGAATGATGAGGACTTTGGGATGACTTTTGAAACCATCGAAATTCCCGAAGATCTTGTAGATCAGGTGAAGGAATATCGTGATAAATTAATTGAGTCAGTAGCTGAATACAGTGATACATTACTCGAGAAATATTTTGAAGATCCTGCATCCATTAAACCGGATGAGTTGCGTCAGGCAATTCGTGGAGCGGTTATCGATCGAAAGATCGTGCCGATGTATTGCGGATCATCATTTAAGAATAAAGGGGTACAGGCTGTATTGGATGGTGTATGTGCTTATCTGCCTTCACCGATGGATGTGGAAGCAGTAGAAGGCATCAATCCAGATACAGACAAACCTGAATTCCGCCATCCGGATTCAGATGAACCATTCGCTGCTCTGGCCTTTAAAATAGCCACTGATCCTTATGTGGGTCGACTGGCTTTCTTCCGTACTTACTCGGGAACTCTTAAAGCCGGATCATATGTGCTTAATTCACGGTCAGGCAAGAAAGAAAGGATTTCGCGGTTATACCAGATGCATTCCAATAAGCAAAATCCGATTGACCATGTAGAAGCGGGTGATATCGCAGCGGCGGTTGGATTCAAAGATATTCGGACCGGAGATACTTTGTGTGATGAAAAGAACCCCATTATCCTGGAGTCTATTACGTTCCCTGATCCGGTAATCGGATTGGCAATCGAACCAAAGACTCAGAAAGATATGGAGAAACTGAGTATCGGTCTGGCTAAATTGTCAGAGGAAGATCCTACGTTCAAAGTGGAGTATGATGATGAAACCAACCAGACCATTATACGTGGAATGGGTGAACTTCACCTGGAAGTACTGATTGAAAGATTGAGACGTGAATTCGATGTAGATGCAAATCAGGGGGCACCACAGGTGAATTATAAAGAAGCGTTGACCCAAACAATCGATCATCGTGAGAAATTGAAAAAACAAACGGGTGGTTCCGGTTTATTTGCTGATGTGCAATTTGAACTAGGGCCGGCTGATAAAGAATTCCTGGAGAGTGATGAATTCAAGAGCGGGAAAGTGAAACTACAGTTTGTTAATGACATCGTAGGAGGATCTATTCCACGTGAATTAATCAGCCCTGTGCAGAAAGGTTTTACGGCTATGATGGAAAATGGCATCCTGGCGGGATATACTATTGATAGTATGAAAGTGCGGGTATATGATGGAAGTACACACGCTGTGGATTCCAAGCCAATTGCGTTTGAATTATGTGCCAAGGAAGGTTTCCGGGCAGCTGCACCGCGATGTAAGCCGGTATTACTAGAGCCCATTATGAAGCTTGAAGTAACTACACCGGAGGAATATACCGGTCCGGTTATCGGTGACCTGAACAAACGACGTGGACTGATCCTGGGACAAGATATGAAGGGCAACGCCACGGTCGTGAAAGCACTGGTTCCTTTAGCTGAAATGTTTGGCTATGTAACCCAATTGCGTACTATTACATCCGGACGTGCTACGTCCTCCATGGAATTTTCCAAATATGAACCAGTACCTGCCAGCCTGGCGATAGAGATTGTCCAGAAGGCTCGTGGTGAGGTCAATGTATAATGAAAGGACAAGGCATGCCTTGTCTATAATAATAAGAAACAAGGCACGCCTTGTTTGTCCAATTATAGTATAAAAAACGTTCTTTACAAACAACAAGAGGTTATGAATCAAAAAATCAGGATTAAGCTGCGCTCTTATGATCACAATTTGGTAGATAAATCCACCGAAAAAATTGTGAAAACAGTAAGAAGCAGTGGCGCCGTCGTTTCGGGTCCGATTCCGCTGCCCACGAAAAAAGAGATCTTTACTGTGCTTCGTTCTCCGCACGTCAATAAGAAGGCTCGTGAGCAGTTTGAAATGCGTACCCATAAACGCCTTATAGAAATCTATTCGCCGACGCCGAACACAGTGGATGCTCTTTCCCGGTTGGAATTACCCAGCGGGGTTGATATTCAGGTTAAGTTAACCTGATCCATACCTGGAATTATCCGGGTATAAGATTCATTCCTTTTTTTGCACGATGAAGCTGAATTCCTATAAACATTGTTATAGCAGTGGTATCAGGTTTTAGCAGAAGTGTACAAATGGCTGTTTAGAATTTAGGGAAGTAATAAATTGCTTACACGACCGAGGTCTTGTAAGACAATAAATAATATTTAAGAATTAAAATTCCAGTATAGTGAACGGAATATTAGGTCGAAAAATCGGCATGACAAGTTTTTATGATAAGAATGGCAAGAATGTAGCTGCTACAGTTATAGAAGCCGGTCCTTGTGTGGTTACACAGGTTAAGACAGAAGATACAGATGGTTATTATGCTGTACAACTTGGGTTTGGTGATAAACGAGAAAAGAATACCACTAAACCTATGCTGGGGCATTTTGCAGGCGCCAATACTACACCGAAGCGACACGTGGCTGAGTTCCGTAACTTTAGGCTGGATAAAAGCCTGGGTGATGAGTTGGTCATGGATGAAGTCTTTGTGGAAGGAGATATGGTGAACGTAATAGGAACTTCCAAAGGAAAAGGTTTCCAGGGAGTTGTGAAACGTTACAACTTTAAAGGTGTCGGTGATGCAACGCACGGTCAGCATAATCGCCAGAGATCTCCCGGATCTATAGGTGCCGCATCTTATCCCGCAAAGGTAATTAAAGGTATGAAAATGGGCGGTCAGATGGGTAACGTCCGAGTGAAAACGAAAAATCTGGAAATTTTAAAAATACACGCTGATCAAAATATATTGGTGGTGAAAGGGGCAGTTCCCGGCCATAAAGGTTCTTTTGTGATCATCGAAAAGTAAATTGAATTATGAAATTAGATATATTTAGCACAAACGGAAAAGCTTTAGACAGGTCGGTAGATTTGCCAGAATATGTATTTGGGATAGAGCCCAATCAGCATGTCGTATATCTGGTAGTGAAGAACTTCCTGGCTAACCAACGACAGGGCACACACAAAACAAAAGGCCGTTCAGAAGTAAAAGGAAGTACGCGAAAGATCAAGCGTCAAAAAGGAACCGGTACAGCTCGTGCTGGGGATATAAAGAATCCTCTTTTCAGAGGAGGAGGACGTATTTTTGGTCCTGAGCCAAGAACATATAGTTCCAAGGTAAATGCCAAGGTGAAGGATCTCGCACGCAGGAGTGCACTTTCACAAAAAGCACTTGGTGGTAAAATTACTATAGTGGAAGACTTCTCATTTGATAAGCCTTCGACGAAATCGTTCCTGGAAGTTTTGAAAAATCTGGAGTTGCAAAACCAAAAAGTTCTTTTGGTGGTCAATGAACATGACCGGAATGTGTATCTCAGCGGACGTAATTACCCTCAGATTGAAGTGACCGAAGTGCGTAACATGCATACTTATGGTATCATGAATGCCGAAACGCTGTTGATGTCCGAAAGTGCATTACAGTATTTTAATCAAGATAATTAATCCGGTAAATCAGGAATAGAATGGCAAAGCGAATATTAATAAAACCCCTCATTACCGAAAAGTCGGACATGCTCAATGATAAATTGAATCAGGTGACTTTTGTGGTGGATAAAAAAGCTAATAAGATCGAGATTCGTAAAGCGGTCGAAGAAAGATACAATGTGGGCGTTGAAAGTGTGAATACTGGTATAATGCCAGGTAAGTTAAGACAGCGATCTACCCGGACCGGGATACAAAGAGGTCGACTTCCCAGCTTTAAAAAAGCTGTGGTAACACTGGCCGTTGGTGAAGAGATTGACTTGTACGGAGAGTTGTAAGAAGTAGAAGAATTTAAATTTTAGAATAAAAAGATACAGTCAATCATGGCACTGAAAAAATTTAGACCGGTAACACCTGGATTGCGTCATAAGATGGCCAATGATTATGCAGAGGTTACTACAGCCAGCCCGGAGAAAAGCCTGACTTCAGGTAAAAAGAGGATCTCTGGACGAAATGGAAGTGGTAAGATGACGATGCGAAATCGTGGAGGGGCCCATAAACGGAAATACCGGGTCATTGACTTCAAGCGAGATAAAGATAATATCCCGGCATCTATAAAGTCCATTGAATACGATCCGAATCGATCAGCATATATTGCCTTGTTGGCTTATGCGGATGGAGAGAAGAAATATATCATTGCACCTGTCGGACTTAAAGTGGGCGATCAGGTAATGTCGGGGAAAAAGGCACCTATTTCTGTAGGTAATGCCTTGTTCCTCAGTGATATTCCAATGGGAAGTAGCGTATATGCTATTGAGATGCAACCGGGGAAAGGTGCACAGTTGGTGCGGAGTGCCGGAACTTCTGCTACCCTGGTGAGTAAGGAAGGGAAGTATGTAGTTGTGAAGTTGCCATCTGGTGAAATCCGCCGGATCCTTGCAAGTTGTAAAGCTACCATTGGTTCGACTTCAAACCCTGTACATTCCCAGGTGGTTTCAGGTAAGGCTGGTCGTGAGAGATGGTTGGGTCGACGTCCGCGAACACGTGGTGTGGCTATGAACCCTGTCGATCACCCGATGGGAGGTGGAGAAGGAAAAGCTTCCGGAGGACATCCGCGCTCTCGTACAGGTATAATGGCGAAGGGGCAAAAGACACGGGATACGAAGAAGAAATCAAGCAATTTAATTATATCAAGAAAGAAAAAATAGGAACAACAAATGCCTAGATCAGTAAGAAAAGGACCCTACGTATTTCATAAGCTTCTAACTAAGTTAGAGAAAGCCAAGGATTCAAAGAAAAAGATGGTGATCAAAACCTGGTCACGGGCCTCTATGGTCATTCCTGATATGGTTGGTGAAACCATTGCTGTGCACAACGGGAAAACATTTGTTCCTGTTTTTTTAACAGAAAATATGGTAGGGCATAAGCTCGGTGAATTTGCACCTACACGGAATTTCCGTGGTCATGCAGGTAACCGGAAGGGGGGTAGATAATTGACAGTTGACAGTTGACAATTGATAGTGGAAATTTAAAATAGAAACAGATAATCGTTGGTCTTTAGTCGGTAGTCGGGATTCGTAAGCCGGCGAAGGCTTGTGAGAAGAGGATTGTGAAGCCCGATGTAGAAAGTTAGAAATTAGAAGTTAGAAGCAGGGATTCGTAAGCCGGGGCAGGCATGTGAGAAGAGGATTGTGAAGCCCGATTTATTAACCTGATAACTCAATAACGTCAATTTAAAAGGATACTGATAAAAATAATAATACGATGGAAGCAGTTGCGAAATTAAGAAATTGTCCGATGTCAGCCCGAAAAATGAGGCTTCTGGTGGATAATATCCGTGGTAAAAAAGTACAGGATGCACTGAATATCTGCCGGTTTTCTAACCGGGAAGCTGGTGAGTGGGTAGAAAAGTTGTTGATCTCCGCTATTTCCAATTGGGAATATAAGAGTGAAGGGCGCAGTGCTGAAGACTTTGATCTATATCTTAAAACAGCCCTGGTGGATGAAGCCGGAATGGTAAAGAGGATTCGACCTGCTCCTCACGGACGGGCGCACAGAGTTCGGAAAAGGTCCAATCATGTTACTCTCATTGTGGAGAATAGGGTTAAATTTGAGGTTCAGGATGAAATACTGAAAGAGGAAGAGGAAGAACTGGAAATAGAAGAAGTAGTAGCAGCAAAGGAGAAAAAATAAATGAAGATGAGAATTCAATACAACAAGCAAATAATTTAGAATGGGGCAAAAGACAAATCCAATTGGAAATCGTTTAGGTATTATTCGCGGCTGGGATTCAAACTGGTTTGCTGATAAGGACTTTGCGGAAAAAGTAGTGGAGGACGAGAGAATCCGTCGATATCTGCGTGCTCGTGTGCACAAAGGTGGGATTTCTTCGATCATCATCGAACGCACCCTAAAACGCATCACGATTACCATTACAACCTCACGACCTGGTATTATTATTGGGAAAGGCGGAACTGAAGTGGATAGTATACGTGCGGAGCTCAACAATCTGACCGGGAAAGAAGTACAGATTAATATCGTAGAAATACGAAAACCAGAGCTTGATGCTTATATAGTAGCTGAATCAATTGCCAAGCAATTGGAAGCACGGATGAATTATCGTCGGGTTATCAAGATGACGATCCAATCAACCATGCGTGCCAATGCGGAAGGTATAAAGGTACGTATAGCCGGACGATTGAACGGAGCTGATATGGCACGTACGGAAGAATATAAAGATGGGCGAATTCCGTTGCATACTTTTCGTGCGGATATCGATTATGCGCTCGTGGAAGCTCAGACGGTATATGGTAAGATTGGTGTGAAAGTATGGATCTGTCGTGGTGAGGTACTCGGAAAACGCGATCTGTCACCATTAGTTGGCCTGAAGCAGAAGCCGCGTGGTGCTGGTCCGGCTCGGGGAACTGACCGTAAAAGAAGAAGAAAGTAATATTTCTCAGAATTAATTATATTTAATATTCTAAAAAATGTACCTTTGCCAAACTTTTGCAAAAAGGTAGATTAGAATAAATCAGAAGTCATGTTACAGCCAAAAAGGACGAAATATAGAAAGCAGCAGAAAGGGAGAAATCGAGGTCTCGCCTATAAAGGGAGTTCGATCTCTTTCGGTGAGTATGGCCTTAAAGCTACCACCGCTGGATGGGTAACCAACAGGCAGATTGAATCAGCCCGTATTGCTCTGACTAGATATATGAAACGGGAAGGGATCGTATGGATTCGTGTATTCCCGGATAAGCCTGTCACTGCGAAACCTCAAGAGGTCAGGATGGGTAAAGGTAAAGGAGCATTGTCTCACTATGTAGCTGTTGTAAAACCAGGACGTATCCTGTTTGAAGTAGCGGGTGTGTCACCTGAAATTGCTCAGGAAGCTTTTAGACTGGCTGCTCAGAAACTGCCGATCATGACGAAGCTTACTGTAAGACGGGATTTGAGAAAAGTATAAAATAGATATAGGAATGGCAGCATTGGATCCAAAAGATTATAAAGACCTGGTAACGGACGATTTAGCAGGGGAGTTGGAGGGCACTGAAGCCCGATTGACTCAGTTGCAGTTCGATCACGCCACCAGAGGGATAGATAATCCCCTGCAAATACGCAATCTTCGGCGCAATATCGGACGACTGAAGACCGAACTGAGAGCCAGGGAGGTCAAAGAACTGGATGATACTGAGCTTAATAAGAGGAGCAAAGTAAGAGCAAGAAGAGCGAGAAATTCGTAAGCAGTAAATTTTTAAAATACTATGGAAGAAAGAAAACCCAGAAAAACTAAAACCGGGATTGTCAGCAGTGACAAGATGAATAAAACGATTACCGTAGTCGTGGAGCGTCAGTTGAAACACCCCATGTATGGTAAGTACATCAACCGGTCCAAAAAATTTACAGCTCACGATGAGGAAAATTCGTGCGGCATAGGTGACAAAGTGACCATCATGGAAACACGACCCCTGAGTAAGAAAAAGCGCTGGAGACTCATAGAGGTTCTCGAGAAAGCGAAATAGTATATTAGATACCTAAATAAGCAGTGTAGAAATGATACAGCAGGAAAGCAGATTGAAAGTAGCAGATAACTCCGGAGCACGGAACGTCCAGTGTATCCGAGTACTCGGAGGCACCAGGAAACGGTATGCTCACATCGGAGATGAAATCGTTGTAACTGTGAAGTCAGCGGCACCTAACGGAGCAATAAAGAAGGGGACCGTTTCGAGAGCCGTTATCGTGCGAACCAGGAAGGAGATCCGTCGACAGGATGGATCCTATATCCGGTTTGATGACAACGCGGTCGTTCTGCTGAATGCAGCGGGAGAACCCAGAGGGACACGGATTTTCGGTCCCGTAGCTCGGGAGCTTAGAGAACGACAGCACATGAGGATTGTATCACTGGCCCCGGAGGTATTATAAAGAAGAAATTATGAAAAAGAGATTTGCACCAAAGTGGAAGGTTAAGAAGGGGGACAAGGTTATGGTTCTTTCCGGAGAATACAAAGGCACAGAATCTGTAGTCATGCAGGTTTACCCTGAGAAAGGACGAGTATTGGTCGAAGATGTTAATATGGTTAAAAAGCATCAAAAACCCACCAACGATCATCCGGGTGGAATTATCGAGCAGCCGGCATCTATAAATATTTCCAATGTAATGGTTATCGATCCCAAAAGTGGTGAAGCTTCACGGATTGGCCGAAGAGAAGAAAACGGAAAATTGGTCCGTTATTCCAAGAAATCAGGAGAAACGATTAAATAATGAGTTATACACCGAGATTAAAAACGCAGTATCGCGAGGAAGTAATTCCTTATATGATGGAGAAGTTCAATTACTCCAGTGTAATGGAGGTACCTAGATTGGAGAAAATCTGCATCAATCAGGGAATTGGCGAAGCGACGCAAGATAAGAAGCTGGCAGATTCGGCACTGGAAGAATTGGCATCTATTGCCGGTCAGAAAGCTGTTCCGACGAAAGCGAAGACATCTGTTTCAAACTTTAAGCTGAGAGAGGGAATGGTCATTGGTGCAAGGGTAACCCTTCGCCAGGATCGCATGTATGAATTCCTTGATAGACTTGTAGCAGTTGCACTGCCTCGGGTAAGGGATTTCAGAGGACTCAATGATCGAAGCTTTGATGGTCGGGGAAATTATTCTCTGGGAGTTACAGAGCAGATTATCTTCCCGGAGATACACATTGATAGAATAAATAAGATTACTGGAATGGACATCACCTTTGTCACTACAGCCAATACGGATGCCGAAGCGTTGGAGCTTCTCAAAGGTTTTGGAATGCCCTTCAAAAATCAAAATTAATACAGTATGGCAAGGAAGTCACTTATAGCGAGAGAAAAGAAAAGACAACGAATGGTGGAGAAATACGCTGAGTTGCGCGCGAAACTGAAAGCAGAAGGAGATTGGGAAGCGTTGGATAAATTGCCGCGTAATTCTTCTACTGTGCGGCTGCATAATCGATGCCAGCTCACAGGGCGTCCTAAGGGATATATGAGAAAATTTGGGGTGAATCGGGTGACCTTCAGAGAGATGGCACTTAATGGCAAGATTCCCGGTGTGACAAAATCCAGTTGGTAAATTTAGTTTTATAAAAGAAGTAAAATGGCAGTTACAGATCCTATAGCAGATTATTTGACACGTATTCGGAACGCACAGATGGCCGGACACAAAGTAGTTACAATCCCGGCATCCAATCTTAAAAAGAGTATGACCGAGATTCTCTACGCGAATGGCTTTATTTACCGGTATAAATTCAATGATGATGAGGGACCTCAGGGTACTCTTAGCATTGCTTTGAAGTATCTGAAGCCGGATAATGCACCCCTGATCCGTTCGATGAAACGTGTATCCAGGCCTGGTTTACGCATCTATAAAAAAGCGGTAGATATTCCCAGGGTTATTGACGGCCTTGGAATAGCTATCATCTCTACTTCGCACGGTCTTATGACAGACCAGGAAGCACGTAGCAAGAATTTGGGAGGAGAAGTGCTGTGTTTCATCTATTAATATTGTAATTTAAAATAAAGAATATGTCGAGGATTGGATACCGGGTACTGGAAATACCTAAAGACGTAAAGATTGAAGTTGCCAAAAATAACATGGTGACCGTAACGGGTCCCAAAGGGGATCTTATGCAGCAAATCGATCCTGATATGGTGGTCAAAGTGGAGAATGGCGAGGTGACCGTGGAAAGACCTACAGAACAGAAGAGACATAAATCACTTCATGGTTTATATAATGCACTTATAAAGAATATGCTGACCGGTGTATCTGAAGGCTATCAAAAAGAACTGGAGCTGGTAGGTGTAGGATTCCGGGTTAACAATACAGGCAATTTGCTTGAGTTGACCGTAGGATATTCGCATCCGATCATGTTTTATGTTCCAGATGAAATCAAGGTGGAGACCTTCAGTGAAAAAGGGAAGAATCCGCGTATTGTCTTGCAAGGACCCAACCTGGAGTTGATCGGTATGATTGCCAGTAAGATCCGTGCTTTCCGAAAACCTGAACCGTACAAGGGCAAAGGAATTCGATATAAAGGAGAATACATCCGACGAAAAGCTGGTAAAACAGCAGCGAAATAATATTTTTTGATCCAACGTGAAATTTAGTTAAGGATGAGAATGACAAAAACAGCGCGAAGAAACCGTATAAAGAAGCGCGTGCGACGACATGTAAATGGTACTGCTGAAAGGCCACGTCTGACTATATTCCGCTCTAATAAGGCGATTAGTTGTCAGATCATTGATGATGCCGGAGGAAACACGCTTGTCTTCGCTTCGTCAAAAGAAAAAGACTTTAACGTAGAAGGTACAAAAACGGATCAGGCAAAGGAAGTCGGTAAGATCATTGCTGAGCGAGCTAAAAGTAAGAATATCGAATCTATAGTATTTGACCGTAGTGGATACCTATATCACGGACGGATCAAAGCATTGGCAGAAGGAGCGAGAGAAACCGGTCTGAAATTTTAAAGTAGCATACAACAATTAAAAGATAATGGCGATAAAAAGAGTAAATCCGAATGAAGCAGGCGAATTGACCGAGAAGGTTGTAAGTCTGAATCGTGTAGCCAAAGTGACTAAAGGTGGACGAACGTTTAGCTTTTCTGCCCTGGTCGTAGTAGGTGATGGAAATGGTGTAGTAGGATATGGACTGGGTAAAGCCCGGGATGTCTCTGAAAGTATTGCTAAGGGTATTGAAGATGGGAAAAAGAATATGATCCGATTCCCTCTGATAAATAAGACGATTCCACATACCCAAAAAGGTAAATTCAGTGGCGGTCGGGTTATGATCAAACCTGCTACTGATGGTACAGGTGTAATAGCTGGTGGACCTATGCGAGCAGTCCTTGAAATTGCCGGTGTTCAAAATGTACTTGCAAAATCTCAGGGATCTTCTAACCCGCACAACGTGGTGAAGGCTACTATTGAAGCTTTGACTTTACTTCGTGACCCTTTCACTATAGCGCGGGAACGTGGCCTGACTATGGAGCAATTGTTTCATCAGAAGGAAAAGTAATTTATTCCTTCTTCAAAAAGCAGAAAAATGGCAAAAGTTATAATCAGGCAGGTTCGAAGTGCAATCGACCGAAGTATAAAGCAGAAAAGAACCCTGGAAGCATTGGGTCTGCGGAAGATAGATGCTACTGTAGAGCATACTATGAATGATAATATTCGTGGGATGATCTTCAAAGTCTCTCATCTGGTAGAAGTCACTGTGATGGACGAGGAAAGTGCTGGAGTTTCCGAGGAAATAAAATCAACAGCTACTAAGGATTCTCCTAAAGTAGTTGCCTCAGTAGTAGAGAAAGACCAGGTCGAACTCGACGAGGAGGAATAGTAGATACAAGATAATTTAAAGATAATAAGATACAGATATGGAGTTGCATAATTTAAAACCAGCGAAGGGCGCAGTTCAAAAGAGTAAACGAATCGGTCGGGGCGAAGGAAGTGGAAGTGGCGATACAGCTACTCGTGGACATAAAGGAGCTCAATCCAGATCGGGTTACAAAACTAAAAGAAACTTTGAAGGAGGGCAGATGCCATTGCAAATGCGACTTCCGAAAAGAGGATTTAATAACCCGAATCGTAAAAATTTCAATACCTTTAACCTCTATGAACTTGAAGCAATTGCCGAAAAGTTTAATGTAACAGAAATTGATCTTCCCTTCCTCAAACAACACCGGTACATCCAAAGAGGTGAATTGGTGAAAATACTAGGGAACGGAGAAGTGGAAAAGGCCCTGACTGTAGAAGTCCATGCTTTTTCAAAGTCGGCCCGGGAAGCTATTGAAGCTAAGGGAGGCACTGTAAAAATTTATGAATAAAGATTCCAATGAAAAGTTTCATAACCACCATTAAAAACATTTGGAAGATTAAAGAATTGCGTGAACGTATACTGTTTACGCTTTTGATCTTATTGGTATATCGGTTCGGTACTTACGTGTTGTTACCAGGTGTTAACAGAGATGTATTGCAGGCGGCCACTTCAGCTTCCGCTCCTACCGATATTTTGAGTATGATAAATGCTTTTGCAGGTGGAGCCTTTAACCGGGCTGCCTTTTTTGCATTGGGTATCATGCCTTATATCACAGCATCTATTATTGTTCAGTTGCTGGGATTTGCAGTACCTTATTTTCAAAAGTTACAGCAGAAAGAAGGTGAATCTGGCCGTAAAAAACTTACCCAGATCACACGTCTGCTCACATTAGCTATTACCTTGGTTCAAGGTGGAGCTTACCTGAGCTGGATCAAAAGCCAGGGTGCTATTGATCCTAATATCCCTGAATCTATATTCTGGATATCTAATGTAATTATTCTGTCTTCAGGAACTGTATTTGCTATGTGGCTTGGTGAGAAAATCACTGACAGAGGTATAGGGAATGGTATTTCCTTATTGATTATGATCGGGATAATCGCTACGCTGCCACAGGCCTTCATCTTTGAATTAACTTCTCAGATGGCCAGTGGAGGATTACTGATTTTTGTGATTGAGATAGCAGCCTTGTTTTCTATTACCATGGTGGCTGTGTTGATCGTCCAGGGGATACGGAAAATACCGATCCAGTTTGCTAAGCGAATGGTGGGACGTAGCAGTAATATACCAGTGGCAGGTGCACGTGATTATATTCCGATTAAAGTGGCGGCAGCTGGTGTAATGCCAATAATCTTCGCTCAGGCGCTGATGTTTCTTCCGTCTACTATTTCGCAATATTTCATGGGACAAACGACCGGCTCTACTGGATTCCTGGCGAAGCTGACAGATATTTCATCATTTCCCTATAATTTGACTTACTTTTTACTGGTGGTTGTATTCACCTATGTGTATACGGCATTGTTGGTGAATCCCAAACAGTATGCAGAATATCTTAAAAGACAAAATGCTTTTATTCCTGGTATTAAACCAGGTAAAGCCACGCAGGATTTTATCGATGCCGTGACAACTCGTGTCACACTGCCTGGTTCTATATTTCTAGGTTTGATTGCCATATTGCCAGCGATCGTTACCTTATTTGGCGTGAATCAATTGTTTGCTTATTTCTTTGGTGGTACCTCACTGTTGATTATCGTAGGTGTCGTCCTGGATACATTGCAGCAGATCGAATCTTATCTTCTGATGAGAAAGTACGATGGATTGGTCAAATCAGGTAAAATCAAAGGAAGAAGCAGTTCTATGCAAACAATTGGTAGCGATTTATAATTAGCTGCTGAATATGAGTCATAGAATCAAGTATAAATCCGAAGAAGAAGTAGAAATCATCCGCAAAAATTGCCTGATTGTTTCTCAGGCGATAGCCAGGGTTGCTGAAATTCTCAGACCTGGTATTACCTCGAAAGAAGTGGATCAGGCTGCAGAGGAAGTAGTACTTGATCTTGGCGCGAAACCCGGTTTCAAAGGTTATGGTGGTTTTCCAGCTACTTTGTGTATTTCATATAATGATATAGTGGTTCATGGTATACCTGGTGAATATGAGTTTCAGGATGGAGATATAGTTTCTATTGATTGTGGATCTTATTCAGAAGGATATTATGGCGATGCGGCTTATACTTTCGCCATAGGCGAAGTAACGGAAGAAGTGGTGGAATTACTTCAGGTAACTCGGGAATCGCTCTACAGAGGCATAGGAAAGGCCATTGTGGGTAATCGACTGGGTGATATCGGAGCAGCAATACAGGATCTTACAGAGAAAGATCATAATTATAGTGTAGTTCGTGATTTAGTGGGGCATGGAGTGGGGCAGGATCTCCACGAAGCACCTCAGGTTCCTAATTATGGAAAGAGAGGGCGGGGAATAAAACTGATGGATGGATTGGTGATAGCTATCGAACCTATGGTGAATCTGGGAGGCAAAGATGTGTACCAGGAGTCAGACGGGTGGACGATCCGGACACGTGATGGAATGCCATCGGCGCACTTCGAACATACCATTGCAGTGCGGCGTGGAGAGGCTGATATTCTATCCAGCCATGAGCTGTTGGAAGAAAATATGAAAAAGAACGCTAATCTTCTTGATTTCTAAGATAATTTAGCGATATTTGCACTCCGAATTAAAAAATATATGGCGAAGCAAGGGATAATAAAACAAGACGGTATCATCGAAGAGGCGCTGTCCAATGCGATGTTCAGGGTGAGGTTGGAAAATGATCATTTAATTACTGCAACCATCTCAGGCAAGATGCGGATGAACTACATTCGTATACTTCCCGGAGATAAAGTAGCTGTGGAGATGTCTCCATATGATCTGTCCAGGGGGCGCATCACCTACCGTTATAAGTAATTTTAAAATAATAAATCGTTATGAAGGTACGAGCTTCTGTGAAGAAAAGGTCTTCGGATTGTAAGATAGTCCGTCGAAAAGGGAAGGTTTACATCATTAATAAAAAGAACCCTAAGTTCAAACAACGACAGGGCTAAAAAATATTTAATTATGGCACGAATAGCAGGTGTTGATTTACCCAGACACAAAAGAGGCGTTATTGCTCTGACCTATATTTACGGCATTGGTAGTACCCGGGCACAAAAGTTATTGGCCAGGGCTTCGGTTGATGAAAGTACACATGTGGAAGATTGGACGGAAGAGAACATCCTGGAAATATCAAGTATGATCCAGGAAGAGTTTACCGTAGAAGGTGAGTTACGTTCGGAAGTTCAGACTAACATTAAGCGGTTGATGGATATCGCCAGTTATAGAGGACTGAGACACCGGAGAGGTTTGCCTGTCCGAGGTCAGCGTACGAAAACCAACGCAAGAACCAGGAAGGGACGAAAGAAGACCGTCGCAAATAAGAAGAAAGTAACTAAATAATCACGCTTAGTCTAATCGAGGAAAATGGCAAAAGTAAAACAAAAGAAAAAGAAGAAGTTGCATGTTAGTCCGGAAGGACTGGTTTACATTCAGGCATCTTTTAATAATATCATTGTTACAATGACCGATCGACAAGGGAATGTGATCTCCTGGGGTTCTGCAGGCAAAGCAGGGTTCAGGGGTTCCAAAAAGAATACTCCCTATGCAGCGCAGATTGCAGCAGCAGATGCAGGACAGGTAGCTTATGATGCTGGTATGCGTTCAGCCGAGGTCTACGTGAAAGGACCAGGTTCTGGTCGTGAGGCAGCGATACGAGCTATTGACGGCTTGGGCATCAAGGTTCGGAAAATCGTCGATGTAACTCCTCTGCCACATAATGGTTGCCGTCCACCGAAACGACGACGTGTTTAATCTTTTTATTACAGGATAAGAAAATATAGATTTTGGCTACGATAAATTCTATGAGCGACGTAAGTACCCTCCCGGACACCATGGAGCGAACAGACGAAGACGTCAGAAGTCAGACTACGCTCTTCAGTTGATGGAGAAACAAAAAGCCAAGTATACCTATGGCGTATTGGAGCGTCAGTTCCGTAACCTGTTTCATACGGCAGTAACTGCACGGGGTGTAACAGGTGAGGTGTTGTTACAGCTTTTGGAGTCACGATTGGATAATACCGTTTTCCGTATGGGATTGGCACCAACCCGTGGGGCTGCACGTCAATTGGTAACTCATAAGCATATCGTAGTGAATGGTGTGTTGACTAACATTCCTTCTGTTACACTGAGACCAGGTGATGTAATCGCTGTAAGAGGAAAATCGCAGACTTTGGGAGTAATCAGTGAATCCGTTCACAATAAATCCGATGTCCGTAAATTCCCATGGTTGGAGTTCAATAAAGATAGAATGGAAGGAACATTTATCACTACACCGGAACGTGAAAATATTCCAGAAAATATTAATGAGCAGTTGATTGTTGAATTATATTCTAAATAGGATTTTCTCAAATATCATTACGGCAAAGGCTTTAGGGTCTTTGCCTTTGGTCGTTATAGACAAACATTAAAAATATCGTATATGAGCCTTCTTAATTTTCAGAAACCAGATAAAATACTACTTCAGAAAGCCAATGAATTTGATGGTCAATTCGAATTCAAGCCGCTTGAACCTGGTTACGGCCAGACTATTGGGAATGGATTGAGAAGAGTGCTCCTTTCTTCATTGGAAGGTTACGCTATCTCATCCATACGTATAGCAGGAGTCGACCACGAATTTAGTACTATAAAAGGTGTGGTGGAAGATGTGATCGAGATGGTTCTTAACATCAAACAGATCCGGTTGAAAAACAAACTGGAAGATCCTGAGCTGGAGGAGGAGAAAATTTATCTGACCATAAAAGGTAAAGATGAATTTCGGGCAGGTGACATCGAGAATCATACCAACGTCTTTAGTGTAACTAATCCTGATCTGTTGATTTGTACGATGGATCCATCAGTCAATCTGGAGATGGAATTTACGGTTACAAAGGGACGTGGATACGTTCAGGCAGATGAAAATATGCCACTAGATGCTCCTATCGGTGTGATTCCGGTGGATGCTATCTATACGCCTATAAAGAACGTTCATTACAGTGTCGAAAATACACGGGTTGGTCAGCGAACCGATTACGAGAAACTCAATATTTCAATTGAAACGGATGGTACGATACATCCTGAGGATGCAATTAAGGAAGCTTCCAAAATATTGATCCAGCATTTGCTCCTGATCACGGATGAAAACATCACTTTCGAAGCGGATTCACAGTCAGAAGATGATATTGTAGATGAGCATATTCTGCATATGCGGAAATTACTTAAGACTGCATTGGAAGATCTGGACTTATCAGTACGGGCATACAACTGTCTCAAGGCCGCTAAGATTAATACTCTGGGCGAGCTTGTACAATATGAAGAACACGAATTGATGAAATTCCGAAACTTTGGTAAGAAATCCATGGTTGAGATCGAAGAGCTTTTGGAGGCGAAGGATCTTGGCTTTGGTATGGATCTTTCTCCATTCAAACTGGACGAAGAATAATATATAATCACCTATTTTTGCAGTTACTGTCGAGGGAAAGCCTCCGGTGCTGCGAAGTAAATAAATAATTTAACACAGCATGAGACACGGTAAGAAATTTAATCATCTCGGGCGTACTTCGTCCCACCGGAAAGCCACGCTACAGAATATGTCGTGTGCATTGATTCAGCATAAGCGGATTACAACGACGTTAGCTAAGGCAAAAGCGCTTCGACCTCACCTCGAACCGATAGTCACCAAGGCTAAAGCTAACAATATGCATGCCCGTCGGGTAGTTTTTGACTATTTACAGGATAAGGAGGCGGTGAAAGAATTGTTTGGTCCTGTTCTTATTGCTGTTGGAGAACGACCGGGAGGATATCTTCGTATTATCCGGATGGGCTTCCGTAAAGGTGATGGCGCACAAATGGCCATGATTGAGTTCGTTGATTTCAATGAAACTTACAATCCGAATGATGGTGAAGTACCTGGACAAAAGAAAACCCGTCGAAGTGGTCGAACGCGTCGAAGCGGAGGTGGACAACCAGAATCCGCTGCGGCAACTGCCACAGCAGCAGCGACTTCCGGAGAGGAAGAAGAATAAATTTAGAAAGTCGGTTTTTACCGGCTTTTTTTTTGCTTATATTTGCACGAATTCTATATTTCAATGAAGTTGTGTACTAATTTATTTTATGTGGCTTCAATCATAATAAAGATAAATTGATTTCATGATAGACCTGAACGCACCTGCTAAAGCATACCTTGTATTGGCTGATGGAACTGTATATACAGGCCAGGCCATCGGGGTTAAAGGCACAACCACCGGAGAGATCTGTTTCAATACCGGAATGACCGGTTATCAGGAAACTTTTACTGATCCTTCCTATTTTGGCCAGATCATGGTCAGTACCAATGTTCATATAGGGAACTATGGATGTAAAGAATCTGAGCAGGAATCGGATGGAATAAAAATTGCCGGATTCGTTTGCCGGAATTTTAGTGACCATTACTCGCGAAAGCAAGCGGATCGATCTACCCAGGATTATTTTGAAGAAAATAAATTGGTAGGTATTTCTAATATAGATACCCGTGCACTGGTCAGAAAAATCCGTACCGAAGGTGCGATGAATGCGATTATATCCTCCGAGATCCTGGATGTTGAAGAACTAAAAAGAAAAATTAGGGATATTCCTTCCATGGGTGGACAGGAATTAGCTTCTAAGGTAAGCACATCCGATATCTATGATGTTGGTGAAGCGCAAGCAGAATTGCGAATAGCCGTGGTAGATTATGGGATTAAAAAGAGCATTTTGAAAAATCTCGTTGAAAGAGGAGCTTTTATTCGTGTGTTCCCGGCATCAACGACTTACCAGGATGTAGTAGAATGGAATCCGGACGGAATTTTTATATCCAATGGCCCGGGTGATCCGGCAGCCATGAATTATGGGGTGGAAATGGCTCGGCAAGTCATCGAAGATGAACGGCCTGCATTTGGCATTTGTCTGGGACATCAATTGTTTGCCCTGGCTTCTGGCATCCCAACATACAAGATGCATCACGGACACCGTGGAGAGAATCATCCTGTGTTGAATCTGGAGAGCGGATTGGGTGAAATTACTACACAAAATCATGGCTTTGGAGTCAGTGCGGAAGCTATTAATGCGCATCTGGATAAAGTAGAGATTACGCACCGGAATCTCAACGACCAAACGATAGAAGGGATACGGATTAAAAACAAGAATGCTTTTTCCGTGCAATACCATCCGGAAGCATCTGCAGGTCCTCACGATTCCCGGTATTTATTCGATCAATTTATTTCAGAAATAAAAAAATTTAAAAGTATATCAGCATGAGTGCAATTATTGAGATTAAAGGACGTGAAATCCTCGATTCCCGTGGGAACCCTACGGTGGAAGTAGAGGTGTTAACAGAGAATGGTTTTATGGGACGTGCAGCTGTACCATCTGGTGCATCTACTGGCCAGTATGAGGCGGTTGAACTACGTGATCAGGATGAAGCACGGTATCTTGGCAAAGGGGTGCTCAATGCGGTGGAGAATGTGAACGATGTAATAGCTCGTACCTTGGTAGGAGTGGAGGTCAGTGATCAGCGGTATCTGGACGATTTAATGATCGAACTGGATGGCACAGAGAATAAATCGGATCTGGGAGCCAATGCTATTTTGGGTGTCTCACTCGCTGCAGCGAAAGCAGCAGCAAATGAATGTGGTATGCCGTTATATCGGTATGTGGGTGGTTCTAACGCTCACATATTGCCGGTTCCTATGATGAACATCCTAAACGGTGGATCTCATGCGGATAATAGCATAGATTTTCAGGAATTCATGATCATGCCAATTGGTGCTGATACCTTTAGCGAAGGACTGCGGATGGGGACAGAGGTGTTTCATCACCTTAAGACCGTATTACATTCCAAAGGATATTCCACTAACGTAGGCGATGAAGGTGGATTCGCACCCAATATAAAATCCAATCAGGAAGCCATAGAAATAGTTCTTCAGGCGATAGAAAAAGCCGGTTATATTCCTGGCGATGATTTCTACATTGCCATGGATGCTGCTGCTTCTGAATTCTATGATCGGGAGAAAAAGGTCTATCATTTTGCAGAGTCTGATGGCCGAAAATTATCTGCGGAGGATATGATTGGATATTGGGAAGAGTGGGTGAATAAATACCCGATTTTCTCGATTGAAGATGGTTTGGATGAGGATGACTGGGACGGATGGATCAAATTGACCGAATCCATAGGTCACAAGGTTCAATTGGTCGGTGATGATCTTTTTGTAACCAACGTGGAGCGATTAGAAAGAGGCATTATTGATGGTGCTGCCAATTCCATTCTGATTAAAGTGAATCAGATAGGTACTCTTACAGAGACCATTGATGCAGTAAATCTGGCAACCATTAATGCGTATACTTCGGTCATAAGTCATCGTAGTGGAGAAACTGAAGATGTAACTATTGCAGACCTGGCTGTAGGCCTGAATACGGGACAGATCAAAACAGGTTCTGCGTCGCGTTCAGATCGTATTGCAAAATATAATCAATTGTTACGCATTGAGGAAGAGTTGGATAGCAGCGGAATATATTTGGGGAACGCATTGTTAGGTTAAAATTTATTCCTATATTGGGGGTTTGGGAGGTTAAGGCTAAGGCTAAGGTTAAGGCTAAGGTTAAGGTTAAGGTTAAGGAGGTTTCGTACCGAATACCGACCAAACAACAAACAACAAACAACGAACTACAAACAACTCACTACAAACTACAAACTACAAACTTTCTTCAAATGCATTGGATCTCTAACAGTTACGGGCGCTTTTTATCTGCTATACCACCGGTGTTTTTGAATAAGTACATCGTGGCAACCATGGCTTTCCTGGTATGGATGGTCTTTTTTGATCAGAATAAATTGACGAACCAGATCGAACTTAGTCAGCAGATTAATGAACTGGAACGGAATCAGTTATATTACCAGGAGCAGATAGAGGTGGTGAAAGAAGCACGGGCAGATCTGAACAGCAATCTGGAGAAGTATGCCCGGGAAAAATATTTTTTAAAAAAGAAGGATGAGGAAGTTTTTATCATCCAAAAGAATTAATCGAATATGTCAGTATTAGTCAATAAGGACTCGAAAGTTATCGTACAGGGTTTTACCGGAACGGAAGGAACTTTCCATGCCGGTCAGATGATCGAATATGGAACAAATGTAGTCGGTGGTGTAACGCCCGGTAAAGGAGGACAAAGTCATCTGGATCGTCCGGTATTCAACTCAGTCGCTGAGGCGGTTGGTGCTACCGGTGCTGATGTATCCATTATTTTTGTACCACCAGCTTTCGCTGCTGATGCGATTATGGAAGCTGCAGCAGAGGGGATCAAGACTATTATATGCATCACTGAAGGAATTCCGGTGCAGGATATGACCAAAGCGAAAGCTTATATAGCCGGTTTTGATTGCCGGTTGGTCGGACCCAATTGTCCTGGTGTGATTACACCGGGCGAAGCCAAAGTTGGTATCATGCCAGGCTTTGTATTTAAGAAAGGGAATATTGGAGTCATCTCCAAATCGGGAACGCTGACTTATGAAGCTGCAGATCAAATCGTGAAGGCTGGACTGGGTATTACAACAGCTATCGGTATAGGTGGTGATCCGATCATCGGAACTACTACCCAGCAGGCGGTGGAACTTTTTATGAATGATCCTGAAACGGAAGGTATTGTGATGATCGGGGAGATCGGCGGAAATCTGGAAGCGGAGGCTGCGCGATGGTATAAGAAGCACGGAACTAAACCTATGGTTGGCTTTATTGCCGGTCAGACTGCTCCCAAAGGCAGAACGATGGGGCACGCCGGTGCAATTATCGGTGGTACGGAAGATACAGCTGAGGCAAAGATGGCTATACTGGCGGAATGTGGAATCACGGTTGTAAAATCACCTGCCGAGATCGGAAGTACGATGAAGGCAGTAATGGATAGTAGGAAGTAGATATTAGGCTTTACACAGGGATTCATAAGCCGGGGGAGGATGTAGGGCAGGAGGATTGTGAAGCCCGTCTGTGACATAGAGATGAGATAGGAGAGGAGTGTTCCTATAGCTGGGCAGTTTCTAACATTTCAGTGGATATTGTATATCAATTTTTAAAGATATTTTCCCTCCATCAGATAGTTCTCTACATAATCCTCTATTCCTTGTTCCAACGTGTGGAAGCCTTCTGAATAACCAGCCGCTACAATTTTATTGATTTTTGCTTCAGTGAAGTACTGATACTTGTCACGGATATCCTCCGGAGTATCTATATAACTGACCTCAACCTCCCGATTCATCGCATTAAATGTGTTTTCTACTAATGATTTGAAAGTTCTTGCTTTTCCTGAACCCACATTATATAATCCACTTTCAGGTTTTTCATTCATTAAAAACAGGCAAATGTTCAGCACGTCTTTTACATAGATAAAATCTCTTTTTTGCTCCCCATCTTGAAACAAGGGATTGTGAGATTTAAATAATTTCATTTTTCCGGTATGGGTAATCTGTCTGTACGCATGAAGCACAACGGAAGCCATACGTCCCTTGTGATATTCATTTGGACCATATACGTTAAAGAATTTCAAGCCTGCCCAGAATGGAGGCGACGTATGCTGTTTCAAAACCCATTTATCGAATTCGTTTTTCGAATCTCCGTATGGGTTCAGGGGTTTTAAATCCTTCACAATTTCATGGTTGTCATCATAACCCAATTCACCTGATCCATAAGTGGCCGCAGAACTCGCATACACCAAAGAAATCTGGTGATGAGTGGCCCATTTCCAAACCGCTTTGGAATAGTTGAGATTTAGACGATCAAATATTTCTATATCAAACTCTGTCGTGTCGGTTCTTGCACCAATGTGGAATATGAATTTGACGTATGCACCATTTTCTTTTAACCAGTCTATAAAAACGGTTCTGTCTATTCTCTTCAGGTATATCTTTCCTGTCAGATTGGGTTCTTTTTCGCTATTTGAAAAATCATCTACCACCACTATACGATGGATTCCTACGTCATTCAATTTGGCGACTAAACCACTTCCTATAAATCCTGCCGCACCGGTAACAACAATCATGATAATGTTAGTTTATGAAACATATGTCTAGTTTGCAGATGCCAAATAGACTTGATAAAGAAACGTCTTTTTTAAGATTTTTTATATAAAACTTACCTTATCAACAGCACAAACCCCGTTTCTGTCATTCTCTTTCCCGGCTCATATCTGAGTCTCGACTCATTTTAATAGACCATCTTCACGATGTAGATCCCGACCAGCAGATCAGCCAACCTTACAGCGCCCAAATTTAAAGAATCGTTTTTGTTCGGGTTCAGACCTGACAGGTTTCAGTTAATCATTGTAGTATAACTAATTTTATATACAAAGGAATAGTTGTTTAAAAGAGTAATCCAAACATGTCAGGTTTTACTTTCCATACATACCAAAATCGTCTTCTACCTCCATATGGGCTCTTATGAAGAAGTCTAAGTTCCCAAACCATTCCAACACATCTTTTTTAACTAATAGATCCTCCTTTTCATTGACATATGAATGCCATGAACTATATGGCCAATCATATATACTATTCACGAATCCATGCGTTACCGGATTACGATGGATGTAGATAACTAACTTCGTAAAATATTCTTCTGTTTCGATCAAACGACGTCCAAATGGTCGCTCAAAAAGTGAGCCACTTCTCATATGATATTTATTAAATGACTTTGTATAGCTATTGAACAAATGTCCTATTCTTTGGGAAATGAATTGTGGAATATCTAAGCTTTCTGATTCTTTCAACTTCTTATTTTTGGGATTAGCAATTATAGATTCTTCATCCAAAACTCTTACCATAAAATGGATGTGATTTGGCATAAGACAATAAGCGTAAGTGGACAGTATTGCACTGGAATATGAAAAATATCTTGACAGAAAAAATCTATAATTTTCTTTTTCTTGAAAAAGATTTTCATTACTCACGGCATGAGACCAGATATGGTAAATGCATTCAGGTTGAAGCAGTTCATTCGTCCTTTTCATTTGTGTTTATTTGATGTGTTTGCATTTTCAATTCTTTTCGATGGTTCAGACCTGACAGGTTTCAGTGGATTAATTTAATAAGAACAATTTAATTTATAACGAAATAGTGTTTTAAATGAGTCGGTCAAACCTGTCAGGTCTCTTTTGACAGTTCAGACGGTTCAGACCTGCCACGTTTCAGTGGATCTATTAAATAAGAATAATTTAATTTATAGAGATAGGAGTTTAAAAGAGTCGGTCAAACCTGCCAGGTCTCTATTAAAGGTCCAGACTTGTCATATTATCCCGTGATCTATTTCGGGCT
>CAJDXA010000002.1_pt1 | contig 25500 bp, 23 predicted proteins | sample 7391711 | NCBI WGS metagenome assembly CAJDXA01 (sample SAMEA7055748, study PRJEB34461) | soil metagenome | biome: terrestrial ecosystem; feature: Peninsula; material: soil | place: Antarctica | collected 2016
CTCTGCCTCAGTTTGGAACCCGGTAACGTCAGAATAGCGGCTGCTGTAGTGACCGAGTAGCAGATGTTCAGCTGGTGCATGTAAAGCTGTGAGTGCAGCTTCTCCTGCTGTGGAATGGAAACGTTCTTTGGCTTGTTTTTTATCTGCCTCCAAAAATGTAGCCTCATGATACATCAGCTGGACAGGACCGATAAGGCTGGCACATTCCGGAAAATAAGCGGTGTCTGATACATAAGCGTATGATCTTGGAGTACGTCGTCGCTCCAAATGAGAAATTTCAAATGTCTCCCCATTGATTTTAATTCTTTCTCCTGAAAGGATTTTTTTAATCTGCATTGCAGAGAGATCTAGCTCTTGGACCTTCTCTCTGGAGAGATAGATTCTGGTGATCTTTTCTTCAATCCGGTAACCATATGTGGATATGCGATGGATCAGCGGAAATGCCGTGATGTAGTAGTCTTCATTTTCAAGGATGGTTTTAGATTTCGTATGCATGATTTCTTCTACATGAACGGGATATGTGAATTCATGGTTGGTGATCCCCATCATAAATTCCACGTAGGATTTGATTCCCTGAGGGCCGATGATCTTCAAAGGGTCAGTTCGCCCAAACAGATTATAGGAAGTCAATAGGCCGGGCAAGCCAAATATATGATCCCCATGCATATGGGATATGAGAACGGTGGAGATGCGAGAGCTCTTGATCTTGTATTCCAGCATGCGGAGTTGTGATCCTTCTCCACAGTCTATCAGAATACTATGTCTTCCCAGTTGTAATACTTGTCCGGAAGGGTATCTATGAATAGTCGGTACAGCAGAATTCGCACCTAATACATAAAGTTCCCAATTCATTCCTCCTCTTCGCTGGCAAAGTCTTTTTCAAGCTGTTCCATCATGACATAGTCTATTGCTTCATCGACGGTAGGGATGATGACCAGTATCTTATCCAACTTTGAAATTTCGATCAATCGTTTCACTGCCGGGTGATTTGCATGGCTTAAAACAAACAACCCACCATCACGCCATAACCTGTGCCCTGTCAGAATGGCGCTCAATCCTGACGAATCGACATACTCGATGTTTCCCAGATCAAGTATCAAATGTTCCACTCCTTCATTGTGAAAGAAGACAAGCTCAGACTTGAGCTGTGGCGCATTCAGCGAATTAATTTGCTTTTCCTCGATCTTAAGAACTGTGTATATGTCGTCTTTGTTTACACTGTATTTCATGTTGGTATTAAATTTGATGCTTAGTATAATGAAATTGTCAGAAACTTTGGTGAAGATACAAAACTTAAATTTTTGAACAAGCCATTCTTATTTACGTTGTAGAAGAAGAATGATTCAGTAATCCCAAAATTATTGTTAATTTACCGTGGTTTTTGAAGCATTATGAATTTTTATTGTTTCTTAGAATAAAGTTATATCTCTCTATATATGAAAAAGTTTTCGCCAGAAGTCAAAAAGATACTCAGTCACAGCAAGGTTGAGGCCAGAAGAATGGGCCAGGGTTTTGCAGGACCTGAGCATATATTACTTGGTATTATACAGGAAGAGGAATGCCTGGCTGCGAAAGTGTTTGAATCGCTGGATGTAGACCTGGATGAATTGTCCGATTATCTGGAAAAATACAGCAGCAATCAAGTGCGTCCTGTCATAGCGCCGGATCGGGATATTCCATTCGATAAACATGCAGAGAAGATCTTGAAATTCTCTGTGCTTGAAGCTAAAGTCTTTAAGAATCAAGAAATTTCTCCTGAGCTTATTGTGCTTTCTATCCTGAAACATCAGGAAAACAAAGCTTCCAAAATACTGAAGCAATTTGATGTGGATTATGAGACCTACAAAAATGAATTGTATTACCTGATCAATGAAGATCAGGTGGATATAGATGTGTATTCACAATCGGCTTCAGATGATCCTCCTTCCTACGAAGAAGAGGGGAGTTCTCCACGAGGATATCAAAAGAGAGGTGTCAAAAAATCCACTACTCCTGTTCTTGATAATTTCGGAAGAGATATTACCAAGCTGGCAGACGAAGATAAATTGGATCCTATTATAGGACGTGACAAAGAAATAGAACGGGTTTCACAAATCCTTAGTCGTCGTAAGAAAAACAATCCCATTCTTATCGGAGAACCGGGTGTAGGAAAAACGGCTATTGTGGAAGGTCTCGCTCTTCGGATCCAGTCCAGGAAAGTCTCCAGGACCTTGTTTGACAAGAGGATCGTTATGTTGGATCTTGCAGCATTGGTAGCAGGAACCAAATACCGTGGTCAGTTTGAAGAACGAATGAAAGCCATTATGAATGAGTTGGAGAAAAACTCTGATGTCATTCTGTTTATCGACGAAATCCATACTATAGTAGGTGCAGGAGGAGCTACAGGTTCGCTGGATGCTTCCAATATATTCAAACCGGCTCTTGCGCGAGGTGAATTACAATGTATCGGTGCTTCGACATTGGATGAATATCGTCAGTACATCGAAAAAGATGGTGCTCTCGATCGTCGGTTTCAAAAAGTTCTGATAAACCCACCGACTGCAGAAGAGACAATAACTATATTGCACAATATCGCTTCTAAATATGAAGATTTCCACAACGTGGAGTATGACGATGAAGCTATTAAAGCTTGTGTTCAGCTGAGTGAAAGGTACATTACAGACCGGTTTTTACCCGATAAGGCCATTGATGTGATGGACGAGGTGGGAGCCCGGGTGCACCTTAAAAATATCTTTGTTCCAAAGCATATCGAAGAGACGGAGCACCAGATCGAGGAGATCAAAGAAATGAAAAATCAGGCTGTTAAAAACCAGCAATATGAAAATGCAGCAGAGCTTCGTGATCAGGAATCCAAAATGATCAAACAGTTGGAAGATGCTCGGGTCACTTGGGAAGAGGAATCCAAGACTAAGAAATATCCGGTAAACGAAAACGATATTGCAGAAGTGGTATCGATGATGACCGGCATACCCCTTCAGAAAGTCGCACAGAGCGAAAGTAAAAAATTGGTGGGAATGCACGGGGATATCCAAAAGCAGATAATTGGCCAGGATGAAGCTATATCCAAAGTCACTAAGGCTATACAGCGTAACCGGGTAGGTCTTAAAGACCCATCCAAGCCCATAGGAACTTTTATTTTTCTAGGACCTACAGGGGTCGGTAAGACTGAATTGGCAAAAGCATTGGCGCGGTATCTTTTTGATTCGGAGGATGCCCTTCTACGGATAGATATGAGTGAATACATGGAGAAATTCAGTATCAGCCGACTTATAGGAGCGCCTCCGGGCTACGTAGGCTATGAAGAGGGTGGGCAACTGACCGAAAAGGTTCGGCGTAAACCTTATTCAGTCATTCTGTTGGATGAGATAGAAAAGGCGCATCCTGATGTTTACAACATACTGTTGCAGGTGTTGGATGAAGGTCAATTAACGGATGGTTTGGGTCGTAAGGTGGACTTTAAAAATACTATGATAATTATGACCTCCAATATAGGAGTGCGTCAATTGAAAGATTTTGGAATGGGTGTCGGTTTTGCTACAAAATCGCGTCAGGAAGGTTCCGAAGATCATAATAAGAGTGTCATACAGAATGCACTTAAACGAACTTTCTCACCCGAGTTTCTGAACAGAATTGACGATATAGTTATATTCAATAGTTTGGAAAAAGAACATATTTTTCAAATCATTGATATTACATTGAATGATTTATACAAAAGACTGGCGGATATGAAGTTCTCGATAGAACTGACTAATGAAGCCAAAGACTTTGTGGCAAACAAAGGATTTGATCCTCAATTTGGGGCCCGGCCTTTACATCGTGCTATTCAAAAGTATATCGAAGATCCTCTTGCTGAGTTTATACTCAATGAAACACCGGAGGAAGGATCTGTATTTGTCGTGGATTACGATGCTGACATTGAGAACAATGAAGAGATCATAGTTCATCTTAAAAGTGATGTCAAGTCTTGATTAAATCAGGAATGAAATTAAAAGAATCCATTCAGATTTGCAAAGGAAGTTTATTTTTCATATATTTTGAATGTAAGTCATTACATTTGCAGATCCTTTTATCATTAAACTTTAATTAATTTGTCTAGAAGATTTTCACGAAGTAAAAGTTACAGACCTACTGTTGCTGCAGAGCACCGAATAAATGAACATATTAAGATCCCCGAAGTGCGTTTAGTAGGGGATAACCTGGAAGATCTGGGTGAAGTAATCGGACAGCACGTGGAAAGCGGGGTGTTTAAAACCAATATTGTAAAAGACTGGGCACGGGAAATGGGATTGGATTTGGTTGAGATTGCACCAAAAGCCAAGCCCCCTGTAGTTAAGATCATCGACTACAACAAATTTCTCTATAATAAGAAGAAGAAGGAGAAGGAGATCAAAAGCAAAGCATCTAAAACGGTTATTAAAGAAATCCGTTTTGGACCCAATACGGATGATCATGACTTTGACTTTAAATTGAAACATGCTAAAGGTTTCCTGGAAGAAGGAGCAAAAGTGAAAGCTTATGTTCATTTCCGTGGACGGACTATTGTATTTAAAGAACGAGGAGAACTTTTGCTTCTTCGGTTTCTAAAAGATTTGGAAGATTACGGTTCAGCAGAGAGCCTTCCAAAGCTGGAAGGAAAGCGTATGACAGTGATTGTGTCCCCCAAGAAGAAAAATTAGTATATATATTTGTGTAACTGCCATTTATTTCGTATTTTCGCCCACCGTTTTAAAAATATGAAATATTAAGAACCATGCCAAAGGTAAAAACACATTCCAGTGCGAAAAAGCGATTTCGTGTCACTGGCTCAGGAAAATTTAAGCGTTTCCAGGCACGTACTTCCCACCTTATGAGAAAGAAAACAAAGAAGGCCAAGCGGAACTTGCGCGGATCTTCTCTGGTTTCCGAAGGTGATACGAAGCGAGTAAGGAAAATGCTTAATGTCTAACCGAATAATTCACGTATCCATAACCACCCAGGTAAGCGGCTAAGCAGTAGTTATACTCTCCTTATCTAGGTCAAAAATGAAAACATGCCACGTTCAAAAAATGCAGTAGCTTCCAGGAAGCGACGAAAGAAAATACTTAAGCAGGCCAGAGGGTATTTCGGTGCCAGGTCGAAGGTATATACGGTAGCTAAGAATGCTGTCGAGAAGGGAATGCTCTATGCCTATAGAGACCGTAGAAATAAAAAGCGGAATTTCCGCAAACTGTGGATTGCACGGATCAATGCCGCTGCCCGTGGTGAAGGGTTGACCTACAGCACTCTAATTCACGGATTGAAACAAAATAACATTGATCTGAACCGGAAAGTACTGGCAGATCTTGCAATGAATGAACCCGCTATTTTCAAAGCAATTGCTGATAAAGTAAGATAAATTCTCCGTCGCTTAACAAGCGTGGAGTTCTTTTTTATAAAAGTGTCTTTTCAGTCCAGAAATGACACTTTTAGCATTTTTGAATATTAGCTAAATATTGATTTTAATGAAAGCAAAACTGTCTCAATTTAATTACGAGCTACCAAAGAAACTCATTGCCAGTTATCCGGCAAAAGAACGTGATGAATCCAGGCTCATGATCGTGCATCGTGATTCCGGAAAGATTGAGCACAAGCTTTTCAAAGATGTCCTGGATTATTTTGATGAGAATGATTGTTTCATCTTGAATAACACCAAGGTGTTTCCGGCCAGACTGTATGGTTGCAAGGAGAAAACCGGCGCTAATATCGAGGTGTTTTTATTGCGTGAACTGAATGAGGATGCCAAATTGTGGGACGTACTGGTAGATCCCGCCCGTAAAATCCGGGTAGGAAATAAACTGTATTTCAATGACCCCAATAGTGATAATAAACTGGTGGCTGAAGTCATTGATAATACCACAAGCCGGGGCAGGACCATTCGCTTCTATTTTGAAGAATCCAATGAAAGATTCAAGGAAATTCTATATTCTCTGGGCAATACACCCTTGCCCAAGTATATGAACCGTAAGGCTGAAGCTTTAGATGATGAAAGGTATCAGACAGTATTTGCAAAAGAAATCGGAGCTGTTGCGGCTCCTACAGCTGGCTTGCACTTCAGTGAGCGGTTGATGAAACAAATTAAGATCAAAGGTATTCAGAAGGCTGAAGTAACTCTTCATGTGGGTCTTGGTACTTTTCGGGATATTGAAGTGGAGGATCTTTCCAAGCATAAAATGGATGCAGAATATTTTTCTGTAACGGAAGGTGCTGCGGAAATAGTTAATCAGGCAAAGAAAAGTAAAAAACGAGTTTGTGCTGTCGGTACTACATCCATGAGAACGATAGAATCCGCCGTATCCGCGGACTATTACTTAAAAGAAGCTGAAGGATGGACCAACCTTTTTATCTATCCGCCCTACGACTTTAACATAGCCAACGCTATGATTACGAATTTACACCTTCCAAAAACCAGCCTGCTAATTATGGTATCGGCATTTGGTGGGTATGACCTGATCCGTGAGGCTTATGAAGAAGCTGTAAAGGAGAAATACAGGTTCTTTAGCTACGGTGATGCGATGCTTATTTTGTGATTTTTCTTCAAAGCCGGAACTATTTGTATTTATTTTTGATATACTAATAGTGTAATAATTGGTAAAGGAAAAAATAAAATTTATACATGTATTGGACATTAGAGTTAGCATACCATCTTGAAGACGCGCCCTGGCCGGCGACTAGAGATGAATTGATTGATTATGCGGTGCGTTCAGGTTCCCCGCTGGAGGTTATCGAAAACCTCCAGGATATGGAGGATGAAGGTGATATATACGAGTCGATAGAAGATGTTTGGCCAGATTACCCCAGGAAGGATGACTTTCTGTTCAACGAAGATGAATATTGATAATCTGAATATCCAGTCACCTGGATGATTAGTTACCGTATAATTTAATGTTATGCCCACGTTCCAGATTTGTGTAGATGGATTTGCTGCATGTGGAAAAAGTACTTTAGCTCGTGGGCTGGCTGACGAATTGGGATTCCTTTATATTGATTCTGGTGCGATGTACCGTGGTGTGACGCTGTATTTTTTGAATCATGGGTTATCTTTTGATTCGCAACAACCTGACACCGTAATTCAGAACATCGATATAGCGTTTGAATATGTTCCGGACGACCAGGACAAACTTCTTCTGAATGGTCACGATGTGTCATCTAAGATTCGTTCTCAGATCATCAATGATAACGTGAGTAAGGTAGCTGCTATGTCCAATGTCAGGAGATGGCTCGTTTCCCTACAGCAAAAGTATAGCGATTCTCATAATGTGGTTATGGATGGACGGGACATTGGCACTGTGGTGTTTCCTGATGCGATACTGAAGCTTTTCGTTACGGCGGATCTGGAGACCCGAATAGAACGACGTATGAATGACCATAAAACAACGGGTCGTAAACCAGGTTATGAGAAAATAAAGGAAAATCTAATCCAACGTGATCATATTGATTCAACGCGTAAGGACAGCCCGCTTATAAAGGCTGATGATGCAGTCCTCTTGGATAATTCCAATCTCACAATAGAAGAACAGTTGGCTATGAGCCGCATTCTTGCCACCCTTCGTATTAATAAATCACTTCATTAATGAAATCCCTCCTTGGGATCTTCTCCATACTGATTCGGTCCGTAAGTCCCCTCGCGCACGAAGTAGATGATCAACCATATAGTTCCTATTATTGGAATGAAAGCAAGCAGTAACCACCAGCCACTTTTATCAACATCATGAAGCCGGCGAACAGAAACAGCCAATGCAGGAAGGAACATGATGATGATATATAGCGCGTATATCGGTCCATAGACGTCGCCTACCGAAGCAAAACCAAATAAGCTGTCCAGGAAATGGGCGCCTATAGCAAGAAGAATATAGAAAAGCATAAACCTCCAATATTCCTGGCGCCGGGATCTGCTCCTAAAATCATTAAATTGCTGTAAGGTGTAGAAAAACCACTCCATAATTGTTAAGCGTTGATTCGTTTATACGATGATAAGGTTATGCAGATACACTCCTGTATTCTGTTCTCCCAATATAATAAATATTCTACACATATCAACTCCACTCACGGTAACTATAAAATATCAGAGTGTTGATTTCAGCTGTACATACCACGAAATAGCTTGTGAATGCGGAACGAAGTCCGTGCTACTATTCCAGACTTCCAACATTAGGTTCTTAGACGTCTTCGAAATGATCTACTAGAAAGGAATGTCCCCGCTGCAGCGGGGCAGGCTCTAGAGGGACATCGGTAAATTAGCGATGGGTCCTGACCTTTGGTTGGGATCGTATTTGAAGAACAATCACAGAGTCCCCAACTCGTTGGGGACGATGCATAAGCCATCACTCCGCCAGTGGCGGACTCAAGCCTACCTCCAAATTTTTTCGATGGGTTGAAAGCCATCGCTGTAATGTCACCGTCCTTTGCCCGGTACGGCCCCGTCTGGGCAGGACTTTTTATTGTAATAGGAACTTCATTCCTCGTGCACTAATGAATGCGGAACGAAGTTCGGGATACCATAAAAATTCCAAGCCTGACTGCATTTTAGTGACAACACGAGTAAGATTCCAGGTAAAGGACACCTCGAAGGTGTTTTCCACCACAGAAGCGATGACGGTGGTTGGCACCTAAGCGAGATAAATAACCTTTTTGGCGTTGACACACACCCTCTGAAGCGCCGAGGCAAAAAGTCGTTAAAAATCTATTCCTGCACCACCACTAGCATTGTTCTTCCACGAATGCTAACTTTTAGCTTTCAGTTTCTTCTTTCCACGTTTCTATTTCTTCGCTTAGGTCATATACGTTCACCTGGTTGTTCATTGTTTTCTCGATAATACTGGATCCAATCGCAGAGCGATATCCTCCCGCGCAATGTACTACAATGGGTTGGTTCCGGGGAACTTCATTGATCCGATCAGTAAGCTCTGGAAGGGGTATGCTAATAGCAGAGTCAAAGAATTTTTCTAATTCTACCTCGGATTGATTCCGGATGTCTATGATCGTATATTTCTCGGGGTTCTTCTTAAAGTCCTCCAAGGGAATATTTTTACTTTTAATTTCTCCCGATGATGGGTTCGTTAAGGCTCCTTTGATGTATTTTTCATAACCGATCTTAGCAGTTCGTTCGATAGCTACATCCAATTTTTCCTGATCTTCGGCTACCAGATAAAACAGTTCGCCCGGATCAAGTATGGCTCCCAGCCACGTTTCGTATTTATCATCTTCACCGGATTGGATGTTTAGTGCACCCTTCAGGTGACCTTCTTTGAATGTATCTTCTTGACGTGTATCAATGATCCGAAGACCTTCTTCCAATTCATCATTCTCCGATAGCCTCGGGACTGCTTTGATGGATTCAGACATAGGAGGAATTCCTTTACGGTTCAATTCTACACTATGTGGGAAATACTTGGGAATGAATGGCTGCCCCTCCAGAAAATTGTTGATAAAGATGGCTCTGTCATCAATTTTGAAAGCCCAGTTCTCTTCTTTTTGGACACCAATTGTACTGCTTAGCTCCTCACTTATATTCTTGCCGCAAAGGGATCCGGCTCCATGTGCAGGGTATACTGCAACATCATCGGGCAGATTGGCGAAAATATCATGAATGGTGTCATACATCATGCTGGCCAGTTCTTTCCGGTTTACCTGAATATTTCCAGCACCTTCTCTTAAATCTGGTCGGCCTACATCTCCAATGAAAAGTGAGTCTCCTGTAAATACGGCTTTTTTCTTCCCGTTTTTGTCGATCAATAAATACGAATTGTGATCGGGAGAATGGCCTGGTGTGAAAAGTGCTTTCATTGTGACATCCCCGATCTTGACAGTGTCTTCGTGCTCCATGGGTTCATAGTCATAGCTGACACCTACTTTGGGGTTGATATAGATTTTTGCACCATAAAGCTTTTGAAATTCAATATGACTGCTGGCAAAGTCAGCATGCGGATGGGTCTCAAACACGGCTACGATCTTGCCGTTATGCTTTTTAGCAAATGCAACATAAGGCTCCGGATTACGTCCTGGATCGACAAGCATAATCTGACCATTACTCTCAATGGCATATGATCCATGAGCCAATGCCTTATCATATATCTGTTCAATATTCATGCTTTAAAGATTTTATGTTATTTAAAGTTGTCTAAGATGTAAAATTAAGATTTATCCTCCTCATCTCGTGTAACATAAGTTACATTATAAAAGTTGGGAATAAGCAAAAAGAGTAGGTCTGCAGATACGAGAAAACTTTATGGATATTATTATATACAATGCCTCATCCGATGATGTACTCCAAGAATAACCAAATTGATTATGATAAAAACAATTCTTTGATTATCATATAAATACCCATAATCAATACGAAATACCCAAATGCCTTCTGTAGATTGGCGCTTTTTATGAAACGAGCCAAATAGCTTCCAATTAAGATTCCAACTACTGCAATAGCTGTGAAAATAATCAAAAAAGACCAGTTAATAGGCTGTCCGGCTTGCACATCACCTATAAATCCGATCAAAGATTTGATGGCGATAATGAATAACGAAGTTCCAACCGCCATTTTCATGGGCAATTTTGCGAAGAGTACCAGAGCAGGTATGATAAGAAAACCGCCGCCAGCCCCCACAAGACCCGTCAGCGTTCCCACCACCAGACCTTCCAGCATGATCATGGGTATATTAAATCTCACTTCTTCTGGTTCTGTAGCTTTTACCTGAGTTCTGCCCTTGTAAATCATCGATATAGAGGCTATTAACATGAGCACGGCGAACAAAAGCATAATGCCCATATTGCTGGTCAGAGTAAAAGACCCTATAGAAAATAAGGTATCTGGTAAAGCCGGCATGATCCATAGACGGGTAAGGTAAACAGCGATGAAAGAAGGTACAGCAAATACGAGCCCTGTCTTATAATCCACCAATCCTTTTCGGGCAAAATTTACTCCTCCGACCAGAGCAGTAGTGCCCACTGCGAAAAGCGAATAGGCCGTAGCCAGCACTGGTTCGATGTGGATAAGGTAGACCAAGACTGGAACCGTCAAAATTGATCCTCCGCTGCCGATGAGCCCGAGAGACAGACCGATCAGAGCCGCTCCGAGATATCCTATAATTGTTGTAATTTCCATAATGTCAATTATTAATTTGATCGGTTATTGTGTCTGATATTCTTTATTGATTCAATCTAATGCGGTAGTTTGTGGCGAAGTGCACCGTATACATAGGTGCCCATGATCGCTGATATAATGGCTACTAACATAACCAGAAATCCATTTCCCATCAGGACAAACATAGGACCCGGGCAAGCACCCGTCAATGCCCAGCCCAATCCAAATATTGTTCCCCCTATAAGATACCGCGGAATACTGAAATCTTTGTCAGCAATCTGAATTTCTTCTCCATCCAGGGATTTTATTCTTTTTCTTTTGATCCATTGGATCCCCAGGACGCCAAGGAGAACCGTAGATCCTATGACACCATACATATGAAAGGATTGGAAACGGAACATCTCATAGATCCGGTACCACGATATAACTTCGGATTTGGTGAGAATCACACCGAACAGGATGCCGGCCACCAGATATTTTAAGTATTTCATTGGATGTATTTTTATGATTGTAAGTAAAATATAAATGCCGTTTTGCCTATAAAGCGAGTAGAAATGGCATGACAAAATTCGTAATTAAGAGACCTCCGATAAAGAAGCCGACTACGGCTATAAGTGACGAGATTTGCAGGTTACTCAGCCCGCTTATTGCATGGCCCGAGGTACATCCACCCGCATACCGGGCACCAAATCCAACAAGGAATCCTCCCAGGACGATCATGACGAGGCCCTGAACACTTAAGAGATTTTCCCAATTAAAAATTTCAGTGGGGATAAAGTGACTACCGGGATTTATAATTCCAAATGATGAAAGCTCGTTTTGGGTGGCTTCGCTGATGCCAACGGCCGTATCCGAAATAAGATATTGACTGGCCAATATACCACCGAGTGCGGCTCCGAATATAAATACCAGATTCCATATCTGATCCTTCCAATTGAACCGGAAGAATGATACTTTATTACCTGCGCCGCCTATGGTACAAATCGTTCTAAAATTACTTGATACCCCAAAGCCGTTTCCAAAATACAGCAATGCAAACATAACGGAGGCCAATAAAGGACCCGCTACATACCAGGGCCACGACTGGCTAAAAATTTCAATTAAATTATCCATAATCTTTGTTTTGTGTTTTCAATCAGGCGCAAAAGTATATCGAGATCCGGATAATGGTTGTAACATTAGTTACATAATAGTAGCACACTATGTTTGAAGCTCCCACTATGGATGGCAGAAGCTATTACACAAATTAGTTCCTCCCTTCATTTTAGAAGAAAGTTTTGGATTGCTGTTTTATCTTCGAAGACTTAGATCTGTTTATGAAACACATTAATAAATCATCAGTCATCGATGATGATCATGATCTGCCGTCTTGTAATGATCCCGGATCAGATCACGGCCGAAATCGCCGTCAAAATCTCGCCAAACAGTATGGATATGATTGGCTTTGTTCTGTGTATTGTCAAATTCAATCAGAAAGGTCTTGCCTTGTACCCTGTAATAGTGCGGCTCTCCAAGATGCTCGGCACCCGCCCAGGCGAAGTGAATCTCGTTAATATCTTCGTTCTCAAGATTTTCCATGCGTTCAGTAGCCAGTTTCTTCGGCATAACAGAAAGGTATTGATGAATGATTGAGATCAAGGTGTTTTTCTGCTCAATGGACATTTCTCTGGCAGATATTCCTTCCGGTGATAATGGATCAGCTTTACTGATGTTGTAAGTAACGATATCCTTATGGACATGATCCTTTAAAACAACTTTCTTCCTTTGGGTTTGATCCATACTCCTGATCAACTCAAACCCCAGATCTTCCTCAGCAGCCAAAGTGCGTTCACCTTTACGGTCCCCGGAAGGAATAATAGCTGGATTAGCTCCGAAGAATCGCGGTGCAATTGAAATTGAATCAGAAGCGATGGTGAAATTCAACGAAATATGATGTCCTTCAAATGACCATGCCCATAAACTATCTTTGCCTGGGTAGCCGTAGAAAGCTGCGGTATACAATTCTGGATCTCGGAATTCAGGCTTTTTCTCCAACTCCGCCAGCACATTTTCGAGCCCCATAATGTGTCTGACCAAATCATAGCCCAATTCACTGAGCGATACCTTTAGATGATCGAACAACAACGATTCCTGCTTTTCATTCAGCTCATCTAACCGAATTCCCTTTCTGGGCCAGGAAGCTCCCGGGACGAAGTGCCAACTTACCCTGGATGAGTCTTCCATGGACATTTGGGCTTTTCGGTGTTGTTCCGAATTGAGTGAAGCAAGAAACTTCAGTGCCGTTTCCTCGAACTGAAGAGGATCTGGTTTGTTAAAGTTAATTTCATCTTTTGAATGACTTAATAATTGGGATACTTTAAGTGAGGTATCTGGATGCCCTATTAAAGAAATACTGATGATAAATAAGGTAAGTAAAGTTTTCATATGGATCATATCAAATGGGCTTAAAGCTACATAAATTGAATAAATAGTAAATTTTTGTGAGCTAGATTTTAAGTTAGCGAATACTTTTATTGGTTGTGGCTTCAAGAGTAGCTCATCAGCTGCCTTATCCAATCAACTTCTGCCAATTTTTGGCAAGAATTGAGGGTAAGGGTAAAGACGGGTCGCTTTCCCGCACAAGTTAAGGTTGTTCACCCTAAAAGAGTACTTTTATTTCCTTCATCCAAGGTCCACCGGAACGCGTACCTAAAGTTTCATTCAGTCGTCCCCATCTCCTTTGGTTTTAGTTTATACAGTTTAGGATTTTTGAGTCTCTGCAAGATCGTGAATCTTATCCAATTCATATATTTTGAAAGAGCCTGGTGTATTGTTCAGATATTCATTCACCATCGCTTTGGCAACTGTAGCTCCTGAAATGGGTTTGTATTGACTGATAAGAGGAATATAGCGTCCAATATTGTTCATGAACCAGGCAGCCCATTTTTCGCCTTTTCGCTCCTCTTCCCGTGATCCAGTCAAAATACTCGGCCGGAAAAATCGGATCTTTTCAAAATTATACCTTTGAATCCGTTCTTCCAATTCCCCTTTAATACGGGAATAGAAAAATTTTGATTTTTTATCTGCACCAGGAGCTGAAACTAAATAATAGGCTGGAATCCTATTGTCTGCTGCTACCTTCGCGAATTCATCTTGATACGTTACATCTACTTTAAACTGGGTTTTTTTACTCCCCGCTGCTTTTAAGGTCGTCCCCAGGCATGAAAACAATACATCGCCCCGGATGAGAGTCTTATAATTATCGATTTGATCAAAATCGATAATATATTCCTTTACTTTCCCATGTTTGGTTTTAACTGACCGTCGACCAAAAATCAGAATTTGTCCAATATCAATTTTGTCCTGCAATTCTTTTAGGACATGAGATCCCACCAATCCGGTGGCTCCAATCAAGATAGCGGTTTTGTTTTTCATAACGTGGAGATGTACGTTTTAATGAATATTGGTGCATTCAATTCAAGGGGGAAAAAAAATGGATTACGAAAACACGACGCAGGTAACGAGAAATAAAGTGTCTGAAGATTTGATAAGATTATGGATGAAAATAAAAAAATCAGTTGCAGTCCTGTAAACCGGATCCTGTTACTCCCCAAAGGAGAGCATTCTATCATTTATCTAGCCCGGATGTTACCATCCGGGTCAAGCTGCCTACCCCTTCCGGCTCGTAAAATCCCGGCGAGCAACCAGAAAGGACCTTGACGGTCCTACCGGAATATATTTGACATTTCAACTCGCAAGGTTTGCCCCCATCCTGCATTACTGCACGACAGCGTGTGCTCTTACCACACGGTTTCACCCTTACCGCGTCTCATCAAAAGAGACGAGACGAGGCGGTTTGTTTTCTGTGGTACTTTTCTGTCATCCGCCATTGTATAGGCGGATGCCCACCTGTTAGGTGGTGCGATGCTCTACGTTGTCCGGATTTTCCTCTACTGGCTTTCCAATAGCGATAGAACGGACTGCAACTAATATGATTTTTTTACTATATATTTACAGTAAATTAATATCTTGAAGTCAAGACGTTTATATCCCATTCTTGCCGTTGTAGGCTCTTTATTCTTTGCCCTGACTTTGATAGGATCACTATATGAACGTGATGAATCAACTATCAATATTAACGAAAAGATCGTCAAAAGCAAAGTTTTTAATCTTGTTTCATCGATAAAATCGCTGGCGACTGATGGGTCTTTACTTCGTATGGTCTCTCAGAAAACTCTCGATAATAGCACAGCACTCAAAGAACTCTTTAAGAAAGAACTTCCGGGGTCTGAAGAAAGTTCACTGTATGTATGGAATAACAAGGAGTTGGTATATTGGGATCTGGGTACGTATGACATGTACAAAGAAAAGATTCCAATCGCAGAGCAAGTGGATTTGCTTGTCAGAGAAACAAAAGCTTATATAAAGATATCAACACCACCAGGGAAATCATCCCTGGGTTTTCTGTATGTTATTCCCCTATCTGATATAGGAAATGGACGTTTATCCGCTGACCAGGAGCAGGAGATGACAGAGGCAATGAATATTCCCGGGCTGAAGGATTTTTTAACCATACAGGCGAATGCTGGTCAGGCCCAGTTTGTACATATAATATATCTGTTTGGATATCTGTTTCTGCTTTCTTTTGTTTTTTTAATGGCTCATCGTCTTGTGAAAGTTTTCCGGCCTGAAATTGTGCTTTTAGCACTAATCTTATTGCTGTTCTTGCTAAGAGTGATTAGTTTCTATTTCCCATTGGCTCATCCTTTGCTCCACGAGCTTTTTCAACCACATTTTTTCTCTTTACAGATTCCGGGAAGTATGGCGGATTGGCTACTGAATATAGTAATAGGATTTTTATTTGCTTTGTTCTTCTATGTTCATATGCCCCAAATGGGGCAGTTCTCCAGGCGTTGGCAAAATCAGCTTTTTACTGTTTTAGCTTATCTGGTATTCTGCTTTTGTGGCGTATTATTTAGTTTCTATGTCTGGGCAATGGTGGATAACCGCTATATTCATTTGGACATCAATATCATCGAACATCTTACTACTGGAAGTCTTGTCATGTTATTTGCCACCTTCCTTTTACTTTTGTCTTTATTCATTATTTCCATCCGGTTATTTATTCTGGTTCAGGTATTTGAATGGTCCTGGGTAGAGAGGATGGGGATGTTTTTGTTGGCTGTGTTAATTAGTGCCTTGTTTTTAATGTTCACCAATCTGGATATGAACATATGGCTATGGGTAATATCCCTATTGATTATCATGCTTTTATTTGATTTATTCCTTGACTCTTCCATGCTGGATTTTACATGGGTGTCTGTATGGTTACTAATTCTTAGCTTGTTTTCTACCGTTTTGTTTTTTCATTTTTATACTTCAGAGCTGACGGAGCGCTCCAAAGAAGCCTTGAGGCAAAAAATCACCATTCCGGACCAACGATTAACGGAAGTTGTTCAGGAATTAAAGACGATAGTGAACACTTCTGACTATGCTGATCCTTCTATGGAGATGATATTGAATGATGTGTTATTCATGAATAGAGGCATAACCAACGCTTATCAGTTTTCTGTGGTTGAATTATCTTCGAATGCGAAATTTAAAAATTATGAGGATATCCGTTATCGCTACCAAAGCGAGTGGCCAGGAAGTTATCTGTTTCTAGTTCAGAAAGAGAATCCTGTGCTTGCATTGGAAGTCAAGGATGTAGGGACTGAAATTCGTTTTAATAAAAGGAAAAGAAAATATAAAGATCACGTATTGTTCAATTCGGGAGATTGGACGATATATCATGATAGACGGATCACCAACGATGAAAGTTTGTTTTTTCCGCCGGCACTTGACTCCATATCGTCCAGACCGTTGCGAGACAGCCAGTTTGTCCGCGACAATACAATCTATACCCTGGTGGAAAAAGGAGATAAAGCCGCGCTCGGACGGCAGGAGTATGATGGTCTTTTACAACCCATGTCCTTCTTTTCGTTTAATTTTATCCTCTCCCTTCTTATTCTCAGTCTGTTGCTACTCATTCATAAGTTTATTCCATTTCTTCCGAAAGAACTACACCAGTATTTTATTGAGAACTTATCCATCAGGAATAAAATTCAATTTTCTGTTCTGGCGATACTGATCACGGCTTTTGCGATGGTCGGGATCGTCAGTGCGAACTTTTATAAACGCTCTTACAAGGAAACCCTGGAAAGTACGGTCAAGGAATATTATCAGAAAGTGAAACGAGCTCAATTTCAAAGTGATGAAATACTCAAAGTACTGGAAGGGATCCCCGGTCGGTTTATCCTTTTTGATCAACAGGGCAAAGCGATTCAATCCAATTTATATAATCATTATAGTCGTCTGCCGTATCATGTAGTCCGTAAAATCAATCTTTCCAAAACACTGGACCGGTTTGATGAAATCTGGCCGGGAGCTCTGATCCTTCCTTTTTCACTGGATCAGTCCAGAACGGTTTTTTTGGCTTACCCGGAATTAACTGCGGTACCTGAAGGATTTTACCGTTTTATAAATTTATTACTCAATGCTTTTGTATTTCTTCTGCTCATCTCTTCAGCACTTTCTTTTTCCATCTCCAATACAATCATCAGCCCCCTCACAGAGTTGGGACGTAAATTGAAAGAATTTTCACTGGGGAAGCGGAATGAACCTATTCCTTGGAAACAGCCTGACGAACTGGGAACTTTAATTCAGTCCTATAACGAAATGGTTGAAAAACTGGAGCAAAGTGCTGAATTGCTGGCTCATAGCGAGCGAGAAGTGGCCTGGCGGGAGATGGCCAAACAGGTCGCCCATGAAATCAAAAATCCGCTTACTCCTATGAAGCTCAGTATCCAGCATATGGAAATGAGAATCCAAAAGGCTGGAGAAGCCGAAGCCAAAGAAATCGTGCACCATGTTTCCCGGGTGTTGATCGAACAAATCGATAATCTGAGCAGGATAGCCAGTGAATTTTCTTCATTTGCCAAATTACCAAGACCGGAGTATGAAGAGATTCTGCTCAATGATCTGGTGGCGTCTGTCTATGAGCTTTTTCGTACACGATCCAATATCAAGTTTAATCTGTATGTACCGATCGATGAATTGATCGTACAGGCGGATCGTACGCACCTGATCCGGGTCATGAACAATCTGATGAAAAACGCTGTGCAGTCTATACCATCCAGCCGCGAAGGCCATATCGTGATTCGCCTGAAGGAGCATCAAGGACATGCTATCGTGATGGTGGAAGACAATGGTAAAGGCATAGAAGATGAACTTCATGAAAAGGTCTTCTTCCCTAATTTTACGACGAAATCATCCGGAACCGGGCTTGGTTTGGCCATCTGTAAGAATATTATCGAAACCTTTAGCGGAACGATCTACTTCGTGAAAAACAAGCCTCAAGGAACAGTTTTTATTTTTGAATTACCGATGGTGAATGAGTAATAGCTATCGGAACGAGGCTAACAGTTTCTAGCATCAAGTGGATTCATAATCTATCCATCGCGGTCGAATTTCGTAGGGACCTTCTAAACAATTACATCCTAATCGATATTGGATATGATGAAACTAAAATCAACCAATGAAAGAATTAAAAAACAAAGTAGCTTATATTACCGGAGGAAGTCAAGGTATTGGATTGGGAGTTGCACGAGCCATGCTGGATCAAGGCATGAAGGTCGCCATTTCAGGTCGGAATCAAGAGAAGCTTGATGAAGCAGTCGGAGTTTTAGGGGGCGAAAATGATCATCTTCTGGCCTTGACATCTGATGTCCGGAGTTTCAAAGATGAGCTCGATGTTGTCAGTAAGATTCTGGATAAATGGGGACAGTTGGACGTATTGATCGCCAATGCGGGAGTCGGCCACTTTGCTTCTATTGATGATATGACGGAAGAATTATGGAATCAAACCATTGATACCAACCTGACGGGTGTGTTTCATAGCGTAAAAGCAACTGTACCTTTCCTCAAAAAATCCAAAGGTTATATCATAACCATTGCCAGTCTGGCCGGGACCAATTTCTTCGCTGGCGGATCAGCTTATAATGCCAGCAAATTTGGATTGGTCGGATTTACCCAGGCTGTGATGCTCGATTTGAGGCAGGATGATGTAAAAGTAAGTACCATCATGCCGGGCTCTGTAGCTACACATTTCAATGGGCATGTACCAAATGATGCCGATGCATGGAAAGTCCAGCCGGAGGATGTTGGTCAATTGGTTCTTGACCTTCTCAGGATGCATCCGAGAACCCTCCCCAGTAAAGTCGAGGTGCGTCCAACCAAGCCACCTGTGAAGAAATAGATTAAATTACCTACTTTAGAACTGAAAAATTCATTTATCTATGAATCAATGGATCTCTTCACCTGCTGAGATTTCTTACCTGCCCTTTGTATATGTTGTATGGGCGGATGGATTGTTGACTAATTCTGAACTGGATGTCGTCCGTAATGTAATCCACCAGGATGAATCTTTGGATGCGGAAGTCGGGCATGAGCTTTTAAGTTTCCTTGATCCGAAACGTTCACCCGATTCCAGTACGTTTCAACATTGGAAGGATGAAATCCAAAAGCAGGGTTTGACGATTGATTTTAAGAAGGAATACCCTCTTTCTGATTATGCTATTCGAGTGGCGCGAAAGGTTATGCCAGAGTTCGAAGGAAATGAAACAGGTCTTCAGCATATAGAATATAATCTGGGTCTGCAGCCGGGACAGTATCAACATCTTTTTCATGAGGGACCCATGGAACCTCTATACCAGTCTTCCATTGATGTAGGAAAAATGAGGAAGCTGCTGGATGGAGATTATGCCGGATTGATTCAACGGATACAGGATGAATTGAAACAACACGATCTATACCGGTGGAGCTTCATTAACGATCTGGAGATCATTCGTGCGAAGACTAGCAAACAAGTGATCGAATTGGGGAAAAAAGGATTTGGTCCGATGGCATACCCGACCGATTACGGCGGCGAGGGAGATTTGCAGGCGTATGGCCATATTTTTGAGAATCTGATCTATGCAGGTGGTAGTACAGCTGTAAAGTTTGGTGTACAATATGGTCTTTTCGGTGGTAGTATTGGTAACCTGGGAACGAAAAAACACCACGATACCTGGTTACGTGATTTGGGTGAAGGCCGATTATTAGGTTGTTTTGCCATGACGGAAGAAGACCATGGATCCAATGTTCGTAGTCTAAAAACTACGGCCACTTATATCCCGGAACGGCATAGTCTGGTAGTTCATACTCCGTCTCCAAAGGATTGTAAGATTTATATCGGAGGAGCGGGTTCGGCCCGGCTGGCTACGGTTTTTGCCCAGTTGATCGTACAGGGAAAAAACCATGGTGTCCATGCGATAGTCGTTCCGTTACGTGATGGGAAGGGGCAGGAACTGCCTGGGATCCGAGTCGAAGATAATGGATATAAGGCCGGATTGAATGGTGTGGATAATGGCAGGATATGGTTTGACCAGGTCGAGGTACCTGTATTTAATTTGCTTGATCGCTTTGGTTCAATTGATGATCAGGGAAATTATAATTCACCGATCAAGAAAGGAAGTAAACGTTTTTTTACCATGTTGGGGACTCTGGTAGGTGGCCGGATTTGTGTGGGGAAAGGTTCCGTAGCCGGTTCAAAGTTGGCTATGGCTATTGCCATGAGATATGCTTATCAACGGCGGCAATTTGGGAGAGATATTCATCGTCAGGAAAATCTCTTGATCGATTATCCCACTCATCAGATGCGTTTGTTTCCTAAGTTGGCGAAAACGTATGCTTTGCATTTTGCTCTGGAAGATTTGATGACCAGGTATTCCAATTCAGCTCCGGGCGAGGATGTGCGGGAACTGGAAGCAGAAGCTGCCGCCTTAAAGTCACTGGCCAGCTGGCATGGGAACGCTACGCTACAGGAAGCCCGAGAAGCCTGTGGTGGACAAGGGTATATGAGTGAGAATCGCTTGCCTCAGTTAAAAGATGACCTGGATATTTTCACCACGTTTGAAGGAGATAATTATGTCATTCTCCAGCTGGCAGCAAAGGGGGTGTTGTCTTCGTTTCAAACTGATTTTAGTGCGGATAGCTTTTTTGGAGTGATCAAATATTTACGACGAAAATGGGCGGATACGTTGGTTACCTATAATCCGGTTTATACCAATAAGGTGGATGTGTCTCATCTTTATAGCCGGGAATTCCATCGGGAGGCATTTAGTTACCGGCGACGACGACTTACCTTTTCGATCGCGCAAAGGATGAACCGGTTGTTTAAGAAAAGAGTGACGCCCTATCAGGCTTTTCTGCGTGTCCAGACTCATATAATACTACTGGCACTCGCGTATGCCGAGGAGCAGTGTTTGTCAGCTATGCACCGGGCTATCGAAGATGCTGAAGAAGGAGATGAAAAGTTTATGTTGAAAAAATTGTCGGCTCTTTTTGCTCTTTCTACCATTTATGAGCACAATGGCTGGTACCTGGAACAAGGGTATATAAGCAGTGGTAAGTCTAAAGCTATACGTCAATTGATTCACCGCCATGTTCAACAGATGGTCCCGGATGGACTGGCATTAGTAGACGCATTTGGAATTCCGGAGCAGTATCTTGATTTGCCACTGTTGAATCGGTGAAGAGGATTATAAGGTTGATGAGTTTATGGAGTTGATGAAGTTTATAGAGTTGTGAAAGTTGATGGGGTTGATGTTACAGACGCGATTAATTGCGTCTGTACGTTGAGGTGTTTGGTTGTTCGCTAATTCACTGACAGCATACCTTTTGCTCGGTGGATCTCAATAACATGCATCAACGCTATATAGGGAAGCACAGATTTATTATTTTCCATTGTCAATTGTCAATTGCCCATTTTCCATTAATTTTATGGCCAGAATCGGCCCGTACTTTTTTGGTATTCTTCATAGGTAGGAAATTTTTGTCTCAATAATTTCTCTTCGTATCGGGATTTGAAATAAAATAAAGTATAAAGAAGGATGGTAATGAGGGCTCTGTAAAGAGAAGCTGTGTAGACTGAATACCCCAATGCTGCCAATATAATCCCCGAATAAATCGGATGTCTGATGTGTTTGAAAATACCCTGGGTAATCAATTGGGCATTTGGTAAAGGAGTGGGAAAAGGGGAGAGGCTCTTTCTTATTTGGATGAGGGCTATAAGGGAAATAATTATACCCGCCATGGCCAAGACTAGTCCCAGGTAAGATAGTCCTATAGGAATATCCACTACCATCAACGGAACATCAAAGATATAAGCTACGAACAACAATAATTGCGTTCCTGTGAAAAGATAATCGGTAAGAGTCCGCTGTGTCATACTGAGGACAAGATAATAAATTGATGATTGTTTAAAGCTGGTAAGCTTGATTTAATTTAGTGGGGGTAGCTCGATTGGACAAATACGTTACCACCGTTTGAATTCAGAATTCCGCTTTGCAGGAACTGAGGCAGAAGTGTCCTTTCGTCAATTCAGTAGTTTTTCTTTGAGTGTTTTAGCTACTGTATCCATATAGCCCAAATCATCCACGTTGATGAGTAAAATATTAGGATTTGAAACATATGGGATTTTTGCTTTGGGAACAAAGCCAAAAAATAAAAGGAGCGAAGTTGGTACTGTAAAAGTGAAAGTTTTGCGCATCCTTGGAATTATATCTATGATTTATCATCAGAGTGCTGATCATTATTTAAGGTTGCCTAGTGCTTCCATCCGGAATCGTTCCAATTCAGACTCCGCATGTATCTTTGACCAAAATACGCTCCATTTTCTTTATTATATCCGGATGTTGGATGGAGGACATTCGGAAACGTACAAATTATAGATTATTATGGGTAAATTTAAAAATGTATATTTAGGTGAAATAATGGCGGAAGAATTTCTAAAACTCACAGGATAACTGCCTATGGTTTATCCAAATCAATTCACACATCACAAACCAGAAATAGGTGCAATCATTAAGGAAGAGAGAAGCATAAAAGCGGATAGAGCCTCCCGATTGTCCTGGTTCTTTGGCAACATAGCCAATTTTTCACTGGGTTTGCAAAATGGTTGTGATTTGGAGCTAGAGCAGAACAATCTTAAGGTCGAATTAGCGCAGATAGAGACGATAGAATAAGTTAGGTAATTTGAAATACTATGAAGTAACGAACCTTATAAAATGGGACATAAACGTGAAATGATTTGTACAGAATGTTCATACAGAGTTGTAACTTCTGGTGGACCTGATATGGGATTTTTTATTAAAACCGATACGTTCATCTGCCGGGACTGTCACGAACTAACCGATGTCACCATTTCCAATAATCGAGGGAGGCCAGATCCTGGTGAATCCAACATCAAATGTGGAAGATGTTCAGGGAGTAATATAATCAAATGGGATCACCGAAAAAAGCCATGCCCAAAATGCGGTGGTAAAATGAAAGTGAATCCAGAGGGACAGAGCTATCTTTGGGATTGATCAGCATTAGAAAATTTTATCGAATTGAGCAAGAGGGATATTGAAACTACTTTAGTCTGTACGGCATGCCCGGGGACATGAAAGTGCAATATTCATCATGGTCGTTTCATCTCCGGAACCATTCCATTGAATTAAATGTTGAACAGATAATTGGATTAATAAATTAAAGCACTATGGGTATAGAGACACGAAAAATAAAATTTATACAAGAATTCTTAAACGTTCAAAGTGAAGATACCATTTCCCTACTCGAGAGAATTTTAAAGAAAGAGGAGAGAATATCTGAGGGGAAAGAAGTTGGTTCAATGACTAAAGAAGAACAGAATCATCGTATCGATCAATCTGAATCCGACTTTGAAAATGGTCGATTTAAAAGTAGTGAGGAACTAATTGCAAAGTATAAATAATGGTATTTAGGATTATTTGGTCAGATTTTGCAATTACTCAACTTGAAGAAATCTATTCTTATTATGAAAAAAATGAAAGCTCAAGAATAGCAAAAAGGATTGTTGTAGATATTGTTAAAGCGCCAAATAAACTTATGGATGCACCGTATATTGGAAGAGAAGAAGGTTTTTTAAATCATCGAAAAACAACATATAGATTTTTAGTTTTCAAAAATTACAAGATTATTTATTCTGTTGATGAAGACAATAATTATATAAAGATTGCAGATGTTTTCCATACGCGGCAAGATCCTTCCAAAGTACAACGATCAATTTGAATTCAGTTAACTATAGATTCTACACTGATATTATAAGTAATAAAATCATAAGTAATAAAATCAATTAATAAATCTGTTTTTTACATCCCTATTATCTCCAACGGATCCTCCATCTCCTTCATTAACCCCTTCAATTTATCCATCATTCCTTTTACTTTTTGCTGATACTCCGGTTGGTCAGCCAGATTATGCATTTCCTGCGGATCTTTAGCCAGGTTATAAAGGAGTGCTTTTTTGATCTCCGGATACACGATCAATTTATATTCACCATCAACTACCATCCGATGTATATTCATATAAGCTCCATATACTAAAGGATAGGGAGTTTTCTGATCCGCACTCTGGATTAAAGGTGTCAAACTATGAAAATCCACGTAATCCGGTTTCTTTACTCCAGCCCATTCCAGAACCGTCGGCATCACATCCTGAAGATATATAGCCTGATCCCGCCTTTCATCAGCCGGTACATTTGGACCCACCATTATGAATGGCACCCGCATACTATGGTCGTACATATTTTGCTTACCGATCAATCCATGGTGACCGACCGATAGTCCGTGATCTGCGGTGAAAACGATATATGTATTATCCATTTTTCCCGATACTTCCAACGCATTCATAATCTGACCTATCTGAGCATCCATATGGGATATCAGCGCATAATACTCCTGCCGATGTTTTTGCACAGCATATTTGGTCCGTGGAAATGGTGCCAAACCTTCGTCTCTTAAACCAGGACCCAATCCAATCTTGTCATAATCCGGATATACGGGCAAATAATTGTCCGGTACAGGAATGTCATCTACTAGGTACATATCCAGGAATTGTTGAGGAGATTGTCGTGGATCATGTGCAGCATTGAAAGCCAGATACATAAAGAATGGATCATCATCCTGAGAGGCCTGATCCAGAAAGTCCAGGGCATCGTCTTTCAATACCTCGTTCCAGTGCTTGCCACCCTGCCAAAATCCACCCATCGACGTATCCGTCGGATCCCAGCTGTCATCATCGGGAGAAAGTGGCCGATTATATCCCACAGGCATGGCCGCAGCCACATCTTCACCTTTCTGAATGGCTTCCGCCACTCGATGTCCACCTCCTTTACCCCATGCATCTGGCGGCATTCCGGGGCGCTCATTCCGAACAAAATCAAAGACATAATTCGATGGAGCTTGTACATGCCATTTTCCGGACATATAGGTGTCGTAACCCGCGCCGGCCATCAATTTACCCCATGTTTGGTCCATAGCTACAGA
>CAJDXA010000013.1_pt1 | contig 25473 bp, 11 predicted proteins | sample 7391711 | NCBI WGS metagenome assembly CAJDXA01 (sample SAMEA7055748, study PRJEB34461) | soil metagenome | biome: terrestrial ecosystem; feature: Peninsula; material: soil | place: Antarctica | collected 2016
ATAATTTGTTATAAATTCACTAACGTTAAAGGATATTTATTAAGTGGACTTTGTCATTTCACTACTCTTACTCTATAGAGAAATATGCTGTTCGTGAAATAGATACATATGTATAAAGATCAGATTGCAAGTGCGAAATTAGTTGAAGGACTGAAAGCCGGACAACCTTGTTCCTTTAGGGAATTTTTTATTCTATTTGAAAAGAAGCTCTATCGTTTTGTTTTTTCAATAACTAAGTCGGAGTATATCTCGGAAGAAATCATTCAGGAAGTATTTATTAAGGTTTGGGAAAAGAGGGAGACGCTGGAAGCATCACAATCTTTTGATGCCTTTATATTTACGATGACCCGAAATCTTACCTATAATTACTTGCGCGATGCTTCCCGGCGTAAATCGATCCGGGATGAATTGTGGACGAATATATCACAAGAGCAAGAGCGAGTGGAATCGGATTTAATCTTCGAAGAATATAAGGGGATCCTGGAAGATATCATCCAAAAACTTCCACAGCAAAACAGATCCATTTATGTGCTCTCTCGGGAACATGGGAAGAGTAATTCCGAGATTGCAGAGTTATTGGGAATTTCTCAAAAAACGGTCCGAAATCATCTTTGGAAATCCATGGCAATTATCCGAAACCAACTACAACCTTATCTCGACGATACCCTTAAAATATTGGTTTTGATTTACTTTCTGTGTTGAGATAACTAAAGTGGAGTACGAAAAACGGCGAATCCACGAGAATCTGTCTTTTTTAGCATGGTTATTATACAAGTGCACACAGAACGATGTTTGTATCCTTAATAAAACATACCCATAAGGGTGTAAGTTATGGATGGAACGCTGGCTAAATTGCATGAGTGATACATGCCGCTTCTGGCGGGCTGCTATGAAAAAATGTGTGGGTGCGGGTGCCTGCCAGTGCGTAAGCGATCATTTTTTCTAGACTTTTGCTCAACTTTGTGTCATGACAAAGTTGAAAAAAATTAAGACTAGCTTTTTGCCATCCTTTGGAGCATAAGAAATATGAAGTCGTGCTTGAACTTTAAGGTTTTTACTAATACGAACTTCGTTTCCCGAGCACCAGATACTAACGCTTTGCCTCTCATTACTTCATTTCAAACACTGTCTTTAATTCTGTATTGCTCAAATTCCCAATCCAGTTTTCACCTGTAGATACGGACATTTCCGCCAAAGCCTTTTTGGATTGAATCATATCATTGATTCGTTCTTCAAAGGTGTTTTTTGTGATGAATCGGTGGACCATAACGTTATTTTTTTGTCCGATGCGGTATGCTCTATCTGTAGCTTGTGCCTCCACAGCCGGATTCCACCATAAATCATAATGGATGACGTGATTCGCCGCTGTCAGGTTAAGCCCTGTTCCGGCGGCTTTCAGGGACAGAATAAAAACCTTGTCTGCAGGATTAGTCTGAAAATTTTGAACCATTTCTTCACGCTGCTTCAGAGTACAGCCTCCGTGGTAAAACAGTGATGGCTTTTTGTAGCGCTCTTCAATGAAGTATTGAAGCAAGTTCCCCATTTCTTTAAACTGAGTAAATATCAGCACTTTTTCTCCACTATCGAGAATGCTATCCAGTTTGTCAAACAGGAGCTCAACCTTCCCACTTAGGGAAGCAATCCGGTTGTTGTTTTTTAAGTATTGCGCCGGATGATTACAAATTTGCTTCAAGGCAAGAATCATTTGCAACACCAATCCTTGCCTATTGAAAAGCTTTTTCTTGTCTGAAGGATCTATATCTTCGATTGCTTTCATCGCTTCTTCCAAAGTCTTTGCGTAAAGACTTGCCTGCTCAGGGACCAATGTACCGTAGCAATCCATTTCTATTTTCTCCGGTAAATCACTTTTAATGGACTTGTCCGTTTTTAGTCGACGCATCATGAAAGGAGCTGTCACACTTTTAAGCTTTTCCGACACCGATTTATCATTATATACTTCTATCGGGTCGCCATACAGCTTTTGAAATTCTTTGCTGTTCCCGAGTATCCCCCGATTGCTATAATCCAGGATGCTCCATAATTCACTCAGCCGATTTTCAACCGGTGTTCCACTCATAGCGATAAAATGGTCGGCTTTGATGCTTTTAATTGCTTTTGCCTGTTTCGTGTTTTGGTTTTTGATGTTTTGAGCTTCGTCGATCACCACCGCGAACCATGGCATTTTCTTTAGCTTGGCAGTTTCTGTCCGGGCAATGCCGTATGAGGTTAATAGAATATCAAAATCTTCATCGAACTTTCGCCCGCTGCCATGATACAAGCAGGTCTTCAGTGATGGGGCGAATTTTTCAATTTCAGACTGCCAATTGGTTAGAAGACCGGTGGGCACAATGATGAGCAGTTTCTTGGTATCCAGTAGTCCTTCTTCTTTATATTTCAGGATTGTGGCTATGACCTGCACGGTTTTTCCAAGCCCCATGTCGTCTGCAAGGACCGAACCAAATCCTATTTTTGCATTGCGATACATCCAGGAATAACCGCGCTCCTGGTAGGGGCGTAAAGTGGCCTGGAGTTTTGCAGGTAATTCAATTTCTTTTATTTCTGTCAATTCCCGGATTAATTCCAATACTTCGTTATCCAAATTGATCTGGGCACCCTGGTATTCACCGCTCAATGCAGCGCGCAGCATCTCAAATGAAGATAATTGTTCTTTATCTGAGGTGAAGTGCTTGTGTAGTTTTTCTAAATCGCTTTGATTAACATAGATATATTGGGATTTGTATTTCAACAAACCGTCCGAATGTTTCATCAGCTTTTTAAAATCGGATTCACTCATCAAGTTATCTCCTATGGCCACTTCCCAATCAAACTGCAACAGTTTGTCCAAACGTAAATACGATTTTCCTTTTTGAGCTTTTAGTGATACAGAAGGCCGTGGTTTGAGAATTTTTTGTAAAGATTTTGGCAATAAAATGTCAATATCCAACAAACGGATGACGGGGATCATTTCAAATAAGAAGGAGGTGAAATTGCGGTTGTCCAGGATGATATTGTTCTTCCCTTTTGTCTGAATGTGGTGCTCCAGTCCTGGAATGAAATCTACCAGCGTTGCCATGGACTGAAGAATCTCAATGCGGCTTTTATCGTATTTTTTTTGATTAAGGACATCTTTCAGAGATGTATATCCCTCTGGATGCTTTGTTGCACCGAGAATGTTCACGTCCACCTGGAAGTTCTCATCTTCCGTTTCAGAAACAGTCAATTGGGGTTTGTATTTCCCCTGGCTAAGATAAAATTTTTGAAGCCAGGTTTGAACTCCGCCGGCCAAAGCACCCTCACCCGGCGCACTAAAACCATAAGGGTGATTTTTGAAAAACAGGTCTTGGAAAACGTCCGGATTTATATTCCCGGATAAAACAGGAACTAATTCTGTGATAAATGCGGACAACAAATGGATGGCAATATCTTTTTCAATTGGTTTTTCCGACGGATGCATTTTCCACAAAAGAATATCCGGGGGTAGAATCTCATCTGCTTTTTGGACTAAGAGACGGACCTCCTTGCTTACCATGGCGGGCAACCAACGTATAGCATATCTTTTATCCGGTTGGATAATAATCTGTGGAACTATTGCCCCATTGGCAATGAGATGCAGCGCCAGGTAAAACACCGAATGCAAGGCAGCAGTAGAGGGTTGATAATCCAGCGTTTTATTGGCCGGAATCTGCACTAGATTCTGCATGAAATCAGGCAGCGATAAAAAATCATCATTTACCTGTGCTATGGCTTTCAGGTCTTCCGAAAGAATAATTATACTCTTGGTATGGGTGCTTACTTGTTGTTCCTCTATGCTATGAGCAAATAGAGACTCCAGGTTGCTTTTGCCGCTCACGAGACGTTCTGCTGCTTTAACAGTCCGGTTTAAAGCGGCCGTGTATTTATTCTTGAAGTTCCCTGAGCCTGCATAGAAAACGGGTTCTTCGGGTAATAAGGAGTAAAGTGCTTCATGGACGGTAGACAAGGTGGAATAGGACAATTTATGATAGGCTCTTAGCACATCGAAATCAACAGTGTTCTGCTTTTTTTCTTTCTTTTTGCCAAAATATAGTTCGGTTATCATTGGAATGGCCGCGGATTCCGTTTCCATCGATATTCCTCGTTTGGACAATTCTTGGATCAAATCCAGGTTGTGAAGTTCGAATGCCAGGAAAGGGTTATTGTCGATTTCAGAACAGGTTTTATAAATGACTGCTGCCAGGTGTTTGCACGGAACCGCCCAGTCCGGACAACTGCAGTGCATCTCGAAATCCGACCATTGATCCGGAAATACCTTCAATCCCTTCTCTTCAGCTATGTACAACAGTTCAGGGGCTAATTCCCGGTTTAAGAGTTTCGAGATGATCAAAGGCCATTTAGAAAGTTCATCGAGAAAATTACTCATTTTAGGTTCCCCAAAAGGCGGTAGGGTTATTTCTACTTTATACGGGGTGGGACGGCTTCCCCGAACTTTTGCATAAATATGGTTTCCATCGATTTCAAGAGTGGTAATCTTGCCTGTCCTGGCATAACTGGCACCTCTCGGGAGTCGATTGCTATAATCAATATTACTCAAGGCATTGAGCCACTGTTGGCCCCACCAGGTTTTTCCGAACTTTTCAGCCATCGCATGATTTTATGCGAAGATAAAGGTTCTTTTACCACGAGCAAAAAGAGTTAACGCAAGTTCAAATAAATATTTGTTGAAAAAAATGACGATCCAACTGGGACATCCCCCACATTCACGTGTATTACTTATAGCGATCGGTCATAAATCGTAATGAATGGAGGACACAAACGATATCAATTTACTTTTTGAAAAGTTGCTGAACAATTCTATTACAGAAATAGAATTACAGGAATTGTTGAAGTATATGCGTAATGCTGAATCGGAAATCGAAATTAAGAAGTTGATGGCCATTCATTGGCAGGACATCAAAGGAAAAAGGATTGAGAATGAAACGGGACTTCAAACCGACGAGCGCTTTGCAGAAATTCTCAGTAAGCTTAATCCGGAGCAGAACAGGACGGAAAAGGATAATCATGATCTGGCTTCGGGGCAGAAATTCTCTGTACGATGGATAGGCATTGCAGCGTCGATTTTAGTTGTCTTATCCATAGGATTGTATTGGAGTGTAAGCTCCTATAAGTCTTCCGAGATGCCATTGAATGCACCGTTGACATCTGAATATTTTAATGGGAAGCAGGTGGTGAATTTGCCGGATGGAAGTACAGTAATATTAAATGAGGCCAGTCAACTGTCTTACGCTGAGACTTTTGGACAGCAGACCAGGGAGGTCATCTTTTCCGGAGAGGGGTATTTCGATGTAGTTGAGGATTCTGAAAGGCCTTTTATAGTACATACAGATCAGGTCAAGACTACAGTTCTGGGTACTGCTTTTAATTTAATCGCATACCAGGATCAATCAGAGGTAGTGGTTACGGTAGCGCGGGGTGAAGTTGCTGTAGGAGACGATAAAAGGAACTATGATAACATTCTGCCAAACCAACAACTGGTTGTGAATAAACGGACCAGGAAATTTGAAAAGGAAGAAGTAGACCTGGAAAAGGTTCTGGCGTGGAAAGAAAAATTCTTAATCCTGGATGGAGTGTCTGTAGCAAAAGCGGTTGAATTAATAGGCAGCAGATATCAGGTAAAGATCACAATAGCCAATGACGAAATGAAAAACTGCAGGATTAATGCGGCATTTATGAAGGGAGAATCTCTGGAGCAAATACTTCGCGTAGTATGTGGAGTGCTTCAGGCTGAGTTTACTATCGATGGAAATGAAGTTGGAATAACAGGAGGTCGTAAATGCAATTGAAGCACAACATTCTTTAATCTGTGCATAGCATCAAGAACCAAAGTGTTTAATAAATTGAATATGAAATAAAAAATAAAACCACCCGGAAAAATCGAATCGATGTTACCAGCATCGGGCCCGATTATTACCGGATGGTCTGATCCAACCCGTTTGTAGCGGGCAGAACAATTTTTAATAATTAGCATAACCATTAAAAACAATCTAAATGTACAAGATTTTTACTGAAACCAGAAAAAGGAAGTTCCTGATGAGAATCAGTTTTATCTATGTCTTCTTTATGGTTAGTGGGATTCAACTCCTTTCTGCTTTCAATAGCCGGGCGCAGGGGTTGGACGATATTATGGTGACGATAGAGGTAAAAGAGAGGAACCTGGAGTATCTTCTTAAGAAAATAGAATTGCAAACCGATTTGACCTTTGCGTATTTACCTGCTGAGGTTAATAAATACAGCCGGATTTCTATAAGGCCAGGTAAGCAAAGCGTGAAATCTGCTCTCGATAATGCGCTTAAGACTACGGATCTAAGTTATCGCTACATCGAAAATAGCATCATTATTTTCCCCAGACCTGATGAAATGCAAAGCACTTCCTTTGATCATAAAAAGAAAGAAAGCAGTACTAATGTCATCCAACAGGAAAATGCAAACATCAATAAAAGGGCCAAAAAAATTGATTTACTTTCGTCGAAAGACCTTATTGGAATATACAATAAGAGATTGGTTCTTAATCTCACCGGACGTGTCATGGACGCGAAAGGAGAACCTTTGATCGGTGTGAATATTCTCGTAAAAGGAACGAGTAAAGGGACAACCACCGATTTTGAAGGTCGTTTTTCTATCAGCGATATCGATAATCAAGCTGTATTGGTGGTGTCATATATTGGTTATAGAAGCCAGGAAGTATCAGTAGGTGGTCAGACGAGCCTGACTATTATTATGCAGGAAGATGTGCAGACGTTGGATGAGGTCGTGGTCGTGGGATATGGGACACAGAAGAAGGTAAATCTAACTGGAGCAGTATCTTCCATTTCAAGTGAGGCGCTTGAAAATAAGCCTCTACCAGATGTGGGTGAGGTATTGCGGGGAGTTTCGCCAAACCTAAATATTAATTTGGGTGCATATGGCGCCGAACCTGGCTCTGCTCTTAGGTTTAATATTAGAGGCTTAGGTTCAATCAGTGGCAACAGTGCACCACTTATTTTAGTGGACGGAGTGGAAATGGATATAAATAATTTAGATCCGGGAACTATTGAAAGTGTATCGGTTCTAAAAGATGCTTCTTCCTCTGCAATCTATGGATCACGCGCTCCTTTTGGAGTGATTTTGATCACGACCAAAAAGGGAAAGAAAAACGAGGGAGTGAAGATTCAGTATAATAACAATATGATAGTGGGGAAATCATTGGGAATTCCACACATGGAGAATTCACTGATCTTCGCTACAGTTTATAACCAGGCTTCTATAAATGCTGGAAGCCCTCCTCAATATCCCGATGAACAGATGCAGCGGATCAAGGGTTGGTTAGATGGGACTTACAAATCTGAATACGATCCGGCTAATCCTACCACTTCTGTATTTACCGGTAGAAGAATAGGTAATGCAAGTTATGACTGGCCTCACATCTTATTTAAAGACTATAAGTTTGACCAACGACACAATGTGGCGGTTAGTGGCGGCAGTGATAAAACTCAGTATTACATTTCTTTGGGATATTTTGACCAGAATGGTTTTTATGGCGCTGGTTATGATAAATACAAAAGATATGATCTTTTAGCAAATCTATCCACGCAAGCTACCAACTGGCTTAAGTTTAATTTAAGTACAAAATATGCTAATACGCATACAGATTACCCAATTGGAATAACGACAGTGGAAAGGAGATACATTGGTAACAGCTTGTTTTCTTTTGGCCCTATTCAACCCAGGTACAATATAGATGGAAGCGATGCAAATCCGCTATTGAGATATCTCGAAAGTTCCGGTAGAGATAAGGCAGATGAGAATGATTTATTGATATCACTCGGTGCTGAAATAGAACCCATAAAAGGATGGATATCCACTTTCTCTTATAATTATAACACGACAGAACTATCACGGGGCACCGAGTCATTACCGGTTTGGGTGGCGCTTGGAAATGGTAAGTTTGGTAACATTGGCAAACCAAATAGTGCATACGAATCAAGATTTTCACATTCTCCTTATAAATTGATTAATGCAACCACTTCTTATGAACACCAACTTGGCAATCACTATTTTAAAGTATTGGTGGGTGTAGAACAGGAAGACAGATACTATACCTCGCTGAACGGAAGAAGAGAAAATTTAATTTCTGAATCGGTGCCGTCAATAAGTACTGCCCTTGGAGCAACTTCACTTGGAGATTCCAAGTACGATTGGGCTACGCAAGGAGTTTTTGGCCGTATTAATTATAATTTTAAAGAAAAATACTTATTAGAATTAAGCGCTCGTGAGAATGGATCATCCAGATTTGATCCAGAATCAAGGTGGGGATTTTTTCCGTCAGCTTCTGCCGGATATCAGATATCAAAAGAGAATTTCTGGCAGACAATTGAACCTGTTATCAACCGATTAAAGATAAGAGGCTCTTATGGTGCATTGGGCAACCAGAATGTGGCTGCTTACTTGTATATTCCTACTATAAATGTTAATCCGGAAGCGCCTTGGATCATAGGTAATGCGCGTCCACCTTATGCATTGACACCCCGAATCATCAGTCAGAATCTGACGTGGGAAACAATAACCATGACGAACATTGGCGTTGACGCGGCGTTCCTCAACAATAGATTAGATTTAACTTTTGATGTGTACAGCAGGGAAACGACCAATATGTTTGGCCCTCAGGAGACGCTTCCCTATACGTTGGGAGCGGGCACTCCAACTGCTAATAATGCATCATTATCGACAAAGGGATTTGAGCTGATATTGAACTGGAGAGACAGGGCCGGATCAGACTTTTCGTATAATGCACAAATAAGCATTGGGGATAATAAATCAAAGATTCTCAAGTATAGAAATGAAAGCGGCTTTATTGATGGTTGGTATGACGGAAAGGAGGTTGGCGAAATATGGGGATTTGCTACGGATAAATTAATTCAGACAGAGGAGGAAAGTATGCCGGATCAAACTGCGCTTTATCCTAATTGGGGACCGGGTGATGTAAAGTATATTGACCTGAATGGCGATGGTAAGATTACGGAAGGCCAAAGGACATTAACTGATCGTGGCGACTTAAAAGTCATAGGCAATAGTTCCCCGCGCTATAATATTGGTATTGCAGCGGGATTAAACTGGAAGGCCTTTGATTTTAATATGAACTGGTCTGGTAGCTTGAAACAAGACTATCTGCCCGGATTTGGAGTTAATACCTTTTGGGGGCTGACAAATAGCTGGGCTAATTCTGCGGTCTTTAGAGATGCACCTGTTTTGGATTATTGGCGCCCTGCAGATGAAACAAATATCCTGGGACCCAATACCAACTCTTATTTTCCTAAACCTTATTTCAGCAATGAAACTTTAAAAAACCGAAGACCACAATCAAAGTATGTGCTTAATGCAGCTTATCTGCGGTTAAGAAATCTCCAACTGGGATATACACTTCCAACTGATATCACCAAGATAGCGACTATTCAAAAGGCAAGGATCTTTGTTTCCGCAGGGAACCTGGTAACCATAAAAAACCTGCCAAAAGATATAGATCCGGAGCAAACGATTATCGGAGAAAAAGAATATAATAACAATGGTTCTTTTTATCCGATGTCAACATCTTTTACAATTGGGGTAAACCTAACATTCTAAAAATAACGAAATCATGAAATATTTAAATATAGCTATGGGTTTGATGGCATTTTTGATGTTAAATGCCTGCCAGAAAGACTTTTTAGATCGTAAACCATTGGATCAGGTTGGGTCCTCAGATTATTTTAAGAGTCCTAAAGATTTGGAGACCTACATGAATCAATTTTATAATAATGCGTTATTTCCCGTAATCGGAGCATTCGGGTTGGATTATAATTCGGACAACGCCGTTGCAACCAATTTTGATGGAAGGCTGGCCGGAACCCGTACCCTTGATAATGCTTCCGGGATTAGTTTTGGCAGAGTAAGGAGCATCAATTATTTCTTTGATAATTATAAACGAGTCGAGGCAAATGCTGCGTTAGCCGACTATAAGCAATACTTAGGCGAAGCTTACTTTTTTAGAGCATTGATTTATTTTGATCTATTGAAAGGATGGGGAGATATCCAATGGTTTACTACCGAAATAGGAACGACGTCTCCGGATCTGGTTAAACAAAGGGATCCAAGAAATGTGGTTGCGGACAATATAATCAAAAGCCTGGATTCAGCGTCTTTGTATCTTCAGGCTGATAAAACGGATGGGGCTTCCCGCGTTAATAAATGGATGGCTTTGCTGATTCAAAGCAGGGTTGCTCTTTATGAAGGAACCTGGGAAAAATATCATGCCGGCGATCCATTTGGTGTAGCGAATGCTCAACCTGAAAAATATTTCAATAAAGTCATTGAGGCTACAACAAAGATTATGGATTCAGGTTTGTATTCGATCTATTCCACAGGTTCACCTGACATGGATTATTATAATCTATTTTCTACGCAACGAAGCTATGCCGGAAATACGGAGGTATTGTTTTGGAAAAAATTTGATAATGGGCTTGGCAAAGGCGAAGCACCGTTTAGAAATGAGACCAATTACAGGCAGCGTACTCCTGCTGAACATTCGCAAACCAAAGAGTTGGCCGATTCTTATTTATCAACGGATGGTAAACCCATATCAGGGAATTCACTTTTTAAAGGATTTGCTAGTATTGGGATGGAGATGCAAAATCGTGACCCCCGTTACGTTCAGACTTTTGGCATGCCAGGTTCCCCGTGGGTTATTAAAGCAGATGGGGCAGTATCCACTTATGATGCGCTTTATGCCAATTTAAATCAAGGGATTGAGCAATATTCCCCTGCTGGATATGTGCTAAGAAAGGGTTATGATGCACGGGAAAAATACCAGATTCCTCAATATGAGGAAACACCTTCTATTATTTACAGGTACGCAGAAGTACTGCTCAATTTTGCTGAGGCTAAGGCTGAATTAGGTACCATCACGCAGGACGACATTGATAAATCCATAAAATTATTAAGAGACAGGGTTGGAATGCCGAATCTATTACTTTCGGATATCACCGTTGATCCCAATTGGGATTTCCCTGCTCTTTCTCCCACTATTAATGAAATCAGGCGTGAACGGCGGATTGAATTGGCATCCGAAGGATTTCGATTTGATGACATCATGCGTTGGGCTGCTGCAGATGAACTAATTGTTGGCAAGCGGCCTCATGGTTTTATGGCTTCTCAGCTTAGCGATAATCCATATCCGGTTGATGCGGACGGTTTCCTTGACCCGTATCAGCAAAAACTTCCAAATGGCTATGGTTTTAAAATTGACCGTGATTATCTGAATGCTATCCCAAAAGATCAGCTTTTATTGAATCCGAACCTTAAGCAAAACCCAGGGTGGTAAGAGTGTATAATTCAACCTGCATTGGAATAGATTTAGTTCGCATAGAGCGTTAACATGTACTTTAGAATAAACTTTGAAAAACCTTAATATATACCGCTAAATTGTATCCTTTGTCAGATTAATCCAACAACCATCATTACGAAAAGAGTGGGTATAGCATGTTAATTCGAAGTTTATACTGGAAATCATTGAGTCTTGTTTTAAAATTGCCATAGCAGAAAAAAGACTCTAAGTTCGGATGAAGCCTGACTGCATTTGTGAAATTGAATTATTCTGCGTTTAATATTCAAGATAGATAATATGACTTTTCGTTCATTTACCTATTATAGTAATCACCACTTTCTCATATCCCTAGTTGGATTGATTGAGTTGATAGGCCTATTTTTAATGTTCGTCAGTTGTAATAAAACGCCAGAATACATCATCAGCAATAATGATTTTGATTCACTTCAACTGGCTCCTTTTGTGGAACCGAATTTCCCGTTTATCTCAACTTCGCTGGATTTGCGGGACATGGCACCAGGACTTCCTGCTGACAACTTAGTGTCGCGTGGAATTGTCATGATGTTGGGGGATAGTACATATGCCTGTTTTGATACTGATCTGCTTCGATGGTCGGTCGGTTGGACAGGTGATTTTATCTCTTTGACCGGGATGGCGCAGATATCTTATGATGATTTCTTTAATAAAAAGAACAAATTCCCCAAGGTGCTCGGATCACCTAAATTAGCTACAGGAATCTACCTGGGTTGGGAATTAGGAGAATCTACTTGGCAGGATCCACGCGAGAAAGATCCTCCGGATCGTCATTATGCCTGGGGTCCAATCTCAGAGGAACTGGGTCGTTACGACGGACTCTACCTTCAGAACGATGGGGTGGTGCTGAAATATTCAGTTGACGAAGTTGGAATATTGGAAAAGCCTGGATCCCAGAACTTTGAAGGTGGAACAGTTTTCGTTCGTAATCTTCGAATAGAGCCTCATACGGAGAACCTAATCTTGCATCTGGCTGAAGTCGCGAATGGTGTAGAGACGATATCAGAAACAGGATTTGCCTATGTATATCATGATGGCCGGGATACCGTCACAGCTATTGGCTTGATGGGGTCAATAGAAGAAGTAGGGTTGGAAATATCGGATGATCAATATTTGAGTGCAGTTTTTTCCGGGACGGGAAATGCGATTGACGCCGGGCTGGTAATTTGGAAAGGAAGGGCAGATGAGATTGATGCTTTCAAGACCATACTTCAGCATCTTACAGTGAAGAGTATTTCGTCAGAACCGTTGGTCGGGTCCACCCGGTGGTCTGATAAAGTGTACACTCGGGAGATGAGATCTCCGGATACCAGTGCGTTTGTGGTTGATCAGCTGATGCTACCTCTTCCCAATCCGTGGAATCGCAATGTACGAATCATGGATGTTGCTTTTTTTGAGGACGGAACGGCCATGGTGGTTTCCTTTGCTGGTGATGTGTGGAGTGTAGAAGGTATCGGTACGGAATATATGACCTGGTCGCGGTTTGCGAGCGGATTAAATGAGCCGATGAGCATTGAAATCCTGCGGGATACAGTTTATGTGTATGACCGACTCGGTATCACACGTTTTTACGACCGTAATAATGACGGTGAAGCGGATTATTATGAGAATTTTTCCAATGTTATGCCACAATCGATTGATACCCGCGAGTGGCCGTCTGATATGGTAGTGGATCCTCAAGGTGGACTTTACGTATCTAAAGGAGGAGCGCTTTTTACCAACCAGGGTATCGGTCCTCCCACCACAAAAGGATTTCGGATGGGTTCTAGACTGGATGGTTCCATTGTATGGATATCTCCGGATGGTCGGAAATCTAAGCGAATAGCTACAGGGTTTAGGGGCCCTTATTTGGGGATAAATCCTGTCACGGGTATGTTGACTGCCTCTGATCAGCAGGGGAACTTTGTACCCAGCACACCGGTGTATAACGTTCAGGTCGGGGATTATTTCGGTGTGCCATCTACTGCACATGGCGCTGATACGGCGGATATTACTCCGCCTTTGCTTTGGATACCGCACCATGTAGATCCATCCGGATTAGGACAAGTTTGGGTGATGAGTGATCGAATGGGGCCTCTCAATGACCAGCTGATCCATATATCCTTTAGCCGACCGGGATTGTTCAAAGTGTTGGTCGATAGTAGCGGCCAGCCATGGCAGGGGGGTGTATCCTTTATCAAAGGGCATTATCCCACACCTGTTTCCAAAGGCGCAGTAAGTCCTACGGATGGGTTTCCTTATTTTGCAGGATTTAATCTTTTTGGATCTCCATCCACAGGTATAAGCTCACTGATAAGGCTGAGATATACAGGTAAGCCAGATCCGCAGCCTGTATCCTTCCAGGCGGGACGACAAGGCTTGGTTTTGGAATTCGGAGAAGAGCTTGATTCGGATTATAGTGAGAAAATAGCGCATTATCGGGTGAAAAGATACAATTACCGGCGCACCCAAGAATATGGATCTGGTCATTACAGGCTGGATGGTTCTCCAGGGGAGGGTCAGCTACCTGTGTTGTCGGCTTATCTATCATCAAATAAAAAAAGGCTATTTTTGAGTATCCCCAATATGACTCCGGTGGATCAAATGGAAATTAGTTATGATCTTCGCACTGCAACGGGTGATACGATCAATGATCAATTTTGGTTTACAGTACATCATACCGAACCACTGGATTTTAATAAACTGGGATTGGATCAAGTGGATGAATCCAGTCTGGTTATGGAGAAGAGTATTGTTTCCGCTGACCATGGAGGGGATTCTGAAATCTCTCTTACTCGGGGAGAAACAATTTTTAATAAAATGGCTTGCGCAGGGTGTCATTCACCTGGAACCAGAACCGAAGGGATGTATGGCCCTCCTTTTCACGATTTATATGGATCGATGCAGGAATTTGAAGATGGGAATTCCCGACGGGTAGATGAAGCCTATTTGCGAGAATCAATCTATGAGCCCAACAAGCAGGTAGTGAAAGGGTATAGTCCTGAGATGCCGGCTTTCCTGGGGATCTTGAACGATGCCGAGATGGAATCTATTATTTTGTATATTAAGTCATTAAGCAACCAGGAAAAGATATAATGATTTTGGAGGAATTTTAAAAGGAGCATTTACCTGGTATCAGATGGCAGGAATATTAGGGATGAAAGTCGGATTGCCTGGCTTTACAGAAACCGTTGAACAGGCCTTACGGCATAAAAACAAATAGAAGTTAGTTTTTGAAGATCTATTGTGATATGATATATGATGATTTTCAAGTGACACGTATGAGAAAAATATTATTCATTACACTTTAATTCAATAAAATGAAAAATAAATTAAACCGACGAAAATTTATATCTGCTTTATCAGCGGGTACAGCTGCGTCTGTGGTTACACCAACGGCAGTATTGAGTCCGTTTTACATCAATTCGTCCGGCCAGAAACTGGCCATCAAAGGAGGAAGGGCGGTCTTTCCTACCGCCAAAATCGGAGTGGACTGGCCGTATGTAGATGAAAAAGTGGTCGACTCAGTAGTGGAAACGACGAAAAGCCGGATTTGGAGCCGGATACAATCCCGTGATGGTAAAGTACCTACTTTTGAAAAAGTGTTTGCGGATTTGATTGGTGCGAAGCATTGTGTTGGAACCGGATCAGGTACACAAGCCCTGAGTACGGCTGTAATGGCGCTTGGGATCGGTCCCGGTGATGAGGTAATCACTTCACCGTATTCCGATTTTGGAACCATCTCATCCATTCTTACATCCAGGGCGTTACCGGTATTGGCCGACTTGGATCCCGAATCCTTTCAGCTGGATCCGGACGAAGTGGAGAAAAAAATCAATAAAAATACCAAAGCCATTATGCCGGTGCATATTTCCGGATTGCCGGCCGACATGGATAGAATCATGGCTCTGGCTCGTAAGCACAACCTGAAAGTCATCGAAGATGCCTGCCAGGCCCATTTGGCTTCGTACAAGGGTCAGCGATTGGGTTTGATCGGCGACGTGGGATGTTTTAGTTTTCAGGCGAGCAAGGCCATCGCCTGCGGAGAAGGCGGAGCCGTGGTGGGTAACGATGAAGCTCTGATGGATGAATGTTACACGGTGCAAAACAGGGGCTCATCCCGACAGGGTAATAACGAAACGATCGGTCCTAAGTACCGGATGAATGAATTCGAAGGGGCGGTTCTGATGGGACAGATAGATGGAGCTAAAGGCCGGTTTGAAACACGGGACCAAAATGCCAATTATCTAAACCGACAATTAAAAGAAATTAACGGACTGATGCCTCAAAAGCAGTACCCGGGAACCGAAAGCGGGGGATATTATCGATATGCACTGGTGTACGATCAGGAAGGTTTTGGTGGAGTTAGCCGAGCAGCATTTCTGAAAGCGGTCAGTGCGGAAGGCGTTCCTTTCAGCTCTTATATACGCAATGGATTTCACCGCGAACCCTGGATAGATCATATTTTGGGTTTGAAGGATTATAAGACCATGTATTCCAAAAAACGGCTGAAAGAATACAAGCAAAACATGAAGATGCCTCATTGCGATACCGTGACGGATGAAACCCATGTTTCTTTGTGGGGCTCAGGTATTTTATTGGGATCCCGGGAGGAAATGAAGGGTATAGTCGATGCGGTGACCAAAGTGTACGAAAACCGGGATCAATTAAAGGATTTATAGCGCTGTACTATGAAAAACAAACTCAACCGGAGGGACTTTTGTCAGACGACTTTGCTTTCCTCGATGGCCTTGGCTCTGCCTGGCTCGATAACGGAATGGCAAAGTTCGTCAATGAAAAAGATAAATGCCGTAAAAGGTCCTCTGATTACAGATACTTTTATTCATTTGTTTGATTGGCCCTTTAGAGAACTGAAATATTCAGATACTGCCAAGCTGGTTGATAAACTAAAGCATCACTCGATCGGTGAAGCCTGGGCGGGAAATTTTGAAGCATTATTTCATAAGGATATTGATGGTACCAACCGGCGTCTGTTTGAAGAATGTCGAAAGGTAGATCCTGATTTTCTTAGGCCTGTGGGTTCGGTTAATACAACATGGCCAGACTGGGAGGAGGATTTGCGCCGATGCGATGAGAATTATAAGATGGCAGGAATACGGATTCATCCGGTGTACCAGATGATCGATTTATCAAGTGCCGAATTTAAACAGCTGGTTGATAAAGCTACAAAAAGAGGCCTATTTATTCAGATAGCGGGTGATCTGGAAGATATTCGTCACCATCATCCATTGGAAAATACCCTGAACATTCCCTTTAATCCCATTTTAGATGTGGCAAAAGCGATACCTACCGCCAGGATACAGATGGTTCACTGGAATCGTGAAATCAATAAAAATTTATTAGCGAAATTAGTTGATCAAACCAATATCGTATTTGATACTTCCTGGACCGAAGGTGCCGGTGAAATGGGTGGATTGATCGATGGTGATTCCTGGTCTGGCCCTGACCAGAAAATCTCTGCCGACAGGTTTTTGTTTGGATCACACGCTCCTTTCTTTGCCGTGGAATCAGCCTTGTTAAAATTGTTCGAACATCCGCTCAAGGAAGAACAACTTCGGATGGTAATGAAACAGAATGCCGGAAAATTTATTGAAGTCGGATAGAAACTTAAAAAGATGAAGAAACCAACCTTTGTATTCGACCCCAAGCAATATGGCTTACCTGATTATGATGAGTTAAAAGCATACCGGATATGGGACACACATTATCATGGATTTTGGACGTCAGGTGATCCTTTCAAACAGAATGAAAAAATGGAAAAGTATGTTCACCGGATGGCAATTGAAAGAGTCATTTCGGTGGATATTGGCGGCACATTAGCAAAACCATTGGATCCAATAAAGTATGATGATGCAAAGCGGAAATTTCTTGAGAATAATACGGATTACTTTTCGGGGATTATTCCCATCGATCCCGGATTTCCAGAGAAAAGCGTTCAGAAAATGGTGGACTGGATCGAAAATGGACCATGTGTCGGAATCAAGTATGTAGGTGGCAATGAACTTGGCGTCACTTGCGACCATCGAAACAATGACATCATTATCGAAAAGGCTATCGAACTCAATGCCGTAGTCTATATTCATACCTGGATCAAAACGGGAGGCGATCCCAAGACCCTGGGCGGAGGAAATCTTTCTGGAGAAAATGAACCAAGGAATGTAGTCGCTCTTGCAAAACGATTCCCTGACAAAGCACTGATTTGCGGCCATGCCGGAGGAGACTGGGAATTGGGCATCCGAACCGTTCGGCCCCAAGAAAATGTTCTCCTTGAATTTGCGGGTGCAGATCCCCAATCTGGTGGGATTGATCTTGCTGTAAGAGAGCTTGGGATTGACCGGTTGGTCTGGGGAGGACATGGACCGAGCCGCTCTTATTCCACAGAACTGGCAAAAGTTCTGGAAGCCGACTTGACTGAAGAGGAGCGTATGAAAGTATTTGGCCGAAACTACCGACGGATGGCAAAACCTATTTTTGGAAGCAAAGGCATTTCTATATATTCAAGTTTCGGGATTCAAATTTATAACTTCGGAAAAAGAGTAATTATGATTAGATCTATTCAATTAATAATGATCATGACCGTTTCTTTATATAGTTGCCAATCCGACAAAATGCCTGAAAAAGAAAACGGTTTTTTAGTTACCCTGATGACAATTGATCCGGGGCACTTTCATTCTGTCCTGGTGCAGAAAAACATGTATCCTGAGGTAGATTCCATAGCCTATGTGTATGCCCCGGATGGTGATGACGTTAAGCAACACCTGGCCAAAATTAAACAGTACAATGACCGGAATGAAAAACCCACTCACTGGAACGAAAAGGTGTACACCGGATCCGATTTTGCCGATAAGATGTTTTCTGAAAAGCCAGGGAATGTCCTTGTAGTCGCTGGAAACAATCAGAAGAAAACAGATTACATTTTACGTGCTGTAAATGATAGCATTCACGTATATGCTGATAAACCCATGGCGATCAATGGTAAGAATTATGAAAAACTCAAACAAGCTTTTGATATCGCAGATGAAAAAGGATTGTTGGTTTATGATATTATGACACAGCGGTTTGATATCACAACTATTTTACAACGGAAACTCTCCACTTTTTCCACTATTTTCGGGGAAGTGGCCGAGAGCAATCCTGAAGATCCAGCCATCACTCAGGAAAGCGTACATTATTTTTCAAAAATGGTTTCCGGAAGCCCCTTGATCCGACCGGCCTGGTTCTTTGATGTAGAACAGCAGGGCAGCGGAATTGTGGATATCACCACTCACTTGGTGGATCTGATCATGTGGACGCTTTTTCCACAGCAAAACCTTCATCCTTCCGATGCAGAGATCGCCCTGGCGAAGCAGTGGTCGACCAAATTTACGCCAGCTCAGTTTGAGAAAGTGACCGGTATGGATCATTATCCGGATTATCTGCAAAAAGCTGTCACCAAGGATTCAATACTGGATATATATTCCAATGGAGCGATCACTTTCCGGTTAAAGGATATTTATGGAAAGGTTTCTGTGAGTTGGGAATATGAAGCACCGCCAGGAGGTCAGGATACCCACTATTCTATATTCCGGGGCACAAAAGCCAATCTGGTGATACGTCAGGATAAGACGACAGATTTCGAACCAGTATTGTTTGTAGAGCCGATCGGTTCATTTGATCATACGGATTGGTCTGAAAGGATGGAGGCAGTAATGAAGGAGATAGATAAGGATTATTCTAAGGTTGATTTCGAAGAATCTGAAAATGGGTTTAAAATAATTATTCCGGAGAAATTCAAAGTGGGTCACGAGGCCCTGTTTACGCAAGTCACCGAAAAATATCTGGATTATCTTAAAGCTGGTGCTATGCCGCAATGGGAAAAGGATTTTATGCTGACCAAATATTATATCACAACCGAAGCCTACAAAGAAAGTCTGGCTGAACAGGATGTATATAATCATTAACGATATAAGAAGGATGATGTGAGATCTTTGCAAATGCGATCAAAATAGAGAAGATTAATTTAAAAAACAGATTTAGACCTCAGGCTTATATACCTTCAGAACGATGAATCTACGATAGCACATCTTAATCTTAATCTTGGTCTATTGGTGTACTGGTATATTGGCTGGTTAACACGGTCAGATGTAGACTGAAACAAGGTGGGATCCATAGCAACTAGAAAGAACTAAGCGAATGTGGAATACCCAATAGGTAATAACAGCAAGCGGATATAATAAGGCCTACAAAAAGATTACTGTCCGTAAGTGCTCAGAATCGGAAGCCATCCACAAATCACTCCACGTAAAACTAAGGCCATTTACAGAATTAAAATCTGTAGTACACAAACCGAAACTCGGGATTTATACAATCCAGAAACCACGCGGTATTACCTCTGGATGACAAGCAAGTTGAGTTAATATATCTTGAATTATTGACTAATTCCATATATTTAGTTTACTAATCTGATTGCTATGAATAAATCTTTCTTTCTATTACTTTTACTCATAGGCTTTCAATCGATTCTGGGAGCACAAAATTCGGATGTATTTGATTACTGGAAATTTATCCAACTAAAACTAGAAAAGAGATTTCGAGAGGTTATTGGAACATTCCCCGATAAAAGGACTCCGTTAAATCCAAAAATAACGTCCATAAATACGAAGAATGGTATTGTTGCCGAAAATCTGTATTTCGAATCCCTGCCAAATTACTATGTGACGGCCACATTCTTTTATCCCGAAGGAACCTCTTCCAAACTACCTACCGTACTGTTCTGTAGCGGACATAGCGAGGATGGCTACCGGTATTGGAAATATCAAACTGTCATTCTTAATTTAGTAAAAAAGGGATTTGCTGTATTGGCATTCGATCCAATTGGGCAAGGCGAGCGAAAAAGCTACTTGGACGAATCGGGGAATCCGACCTTGAAACCGACTATTGAGCACTCTTACCCTGGGGTGCAAACCTTTTTAGCTGGTCGTTCACCGGCCTATTATTTTATTTATGATGGGATCAGAGCTTTGGATTATCTCGAAACCAGAGATGAGGTTGACATGAACAGACTGGGTATCACTGGTTGGTCAGGTGGAGCTACCCAGACCGCTTATATTGCTGCCTGCGATAAAAGAATCTATGCATCTGTGCCAGCTCTTTATCTCACCACATTTGAAATGCTATTGAAATCAAACGGCCCCCAGGATGCTGAGCAAAATTTAATTGGAGAAATATCAAAAGGGATTGGATTAGCTGATTTTATTGAAGTTAGGGCACCCAAACCAACATTGATGGTTACGACTACGCGTGATATGTTTAGTATTCAAGGAGCACGGGAAACGTATCTGGAAGCAAAAGGAATGTTTAAAGCTTATAATGTGGAGGACAATCTGGAAATGGTGGAGGAAGATGATGTCCATTCATCTACTCAGAAGAACCGGGAAGCCTCGTATGCTTTTTTTCAAAAGCATCTCAATAACCCAGGTGATAGGGGTGAAATGGACCTTGAATTGTTCAAGGAAGAAGAACTATATGCGACCTCATCGGGCTATGTCTATGTTGACCTCGGTGGGGAAGATTTGCATAGCTTAAGTAAAAAGTATGCTGAAAGCCAAATCGCTGCCAGAGAGGATAATAAAACCAATCAAACCAAGGATGCCAACATTCAATTAGTGAAGAGGATACAAAGGGTCATAGGGTACATTCCTTCATCACCGGGTTATATTCGGTCGATCTTTTCAGGAAGATTCCAGGAGGAAATGTTTTCAATGGAAAACTATCTGATAGAAATAAAAAAGGATCAATATATTCCATTAGTTTTTATCGTACCTAAAACACCAATAATTGGCACTGTATTTCTACTGGATGAAAAGGGGAAGAAGCATGCTATAGAAGAAGACCTATTGGTTCAAAACTTGATTTCTTTGGGATATCGCGTAATTTTGATAGATGTTGGAGGAGTGGGTGAAATGCGGGGAGGATACAAGGGAGGAGATGCCATTATAAACGATGTTCCACTCAATGTTTGGTTTGGAAGTATCCTGGTCGGTAAAAGTATTGTTAGCACCCGGATAAGTCAGATAGAGAAAGCGATTCAATTTATTCGAAAAGAGAAACCAGAAATAGGATCTATTTTTGGACTTGCTACCGGAGCCTTGACTTCCGATTTATTGCATTCTGCTGCATTATCTGAATTCTTTGAATCAGGACTTATTTTAATAGACCCTTTAACATCCTATAAATCCTTGATTGAAAAAAAGTATTATAAAACACACTATGCAATGTCGTTGGCAGCAGGAGGTATTGGAGTTTATGACTTAACAGATCTAATGGATCTCATTTGCCCCCGAAAAATCCTGATAGTAAATCCCAGGTCTGGTGATGGAGAGTTAATTTCCAAAACTGAGGCGGATGAAATTTATGCTGGCGTAAGAAAAAAGTATCAGGAAATTTCTTCCGGAGAAAATTTTGATGTTCAAAATTCAATAGATTCTTCAGCAACAAGTATCGTGATAACAAATTGGATGAAGCGGTAATCTCAGGGGTCATGACGCCTTGGACTATCGTGTCGAAACGACAGAATAGATTTGCCAAAAAACGACTTTCCTTTCTAAACCTGCCATTTTTATATATCTCATCAATGACCTTCCAAAATAGTAACTGTAGTTATTGGTTCGGATCTCTGAAAATAAAAGTAATAGATTAAAGAGAAGGATACTTAAGTTGAGCATTTCGAAAAAAGATCTATTAAAAGGTGTATAAAAAGATTAATTACTGTTAAATTGGCCGAAAATGGAGGAAAGATCGTTTTTTGAATAAAGACGAAGGAAAGAGTGATTTCTTATACTTCTTCCATTTTGTTAGTTCACAATTAACAACAAAAAAGAAGCTATGAAACACATTTTACTTTTTAAATCCAGTCTTCTCATGCTGGCTTCTCTCTGTTGGGGGTTGGGTAATCTCCAGGCTGGCGTTTGGATGGAAACACACACCCAGAAAGAGAACTCACCTATCGAAACCCAGGATAACATTATCATTGATCATAGGCTGTATTTGGCTTATGATGATTCTCCAAGTTATACGGACAGAAGTCTTGCAAAAAAATACAATCAACTGGCGATTAATGTAACCGGCCAGGTGATGGATGTAGATAACGAAGCTTTAATCGGTGTGAATATCCTTGTTAAGGGTACCAACACAGGAACTACCACGGACTTTGATGGTCGGTTTTCATTAAATAACATCGATAATCAGGCGGTGTTGGTTTTATCCTACATCGGTTATAAAAGCCAGGAAGTACCTGTGAATGGGCGGACTAGCCTGACTATCGTGTTGCACGAAGATATCCAGACCCTGGACGAGATAGTGGTCGTAGGATATGGAACACAAAAGAAAGCCAATCTGACGGGAGCTGTTGACCAGGTAGGAGAAGAGGTATTTAATAACAGACCTATGCCCAATGTCACTCAGGGATTACAAGGGGTCATTCCCAATTTAAATATTTCGTTGGCAGATGGCAAGCCCAACAGAAGTGCAAGCTACCAGATCCGGGGAGTTACCTCTATCGGCCAGGGTGGTAGCGCCTTAGTGCTCATTGATGGTGTAGAAGGGGATCCGGCGATGCTAAATCCCAATGATATAGCCAGTGTATCTGTACTGAAAGATGCATCTTCGGCAGCTATTTATGGTGCCCGTGGAGCATTTGGCGTGGTGTTAATCACTACAAAGAACCCAGAGAAAGGTAAAACCTCTGTGACTTACAGCGGGTCTGTAGCTATGAAATCGCCTACAGTTGTTCCTGATATGGTCACAGATGCTGCTCTTTACGCAGAGAAGTTTGTGGAAGCTTATTCCGCTTATTATGATTATACAAGAACACCTTCCACCTTTCACAAAGCAGTGCCATATTCCCAGGATTGGTATAATGAATTGGTAAAAAGGCCCCCCGGTTCCGGAAAGCCCGAAGTGGAAATCGGGTCAAATGGAAAGTATCAATACTATGCCAATACCGATTGGTATGATTTGCTTTATAAGGACCGGACTTTAGGAACTGAACACAATATTTCTGTTCAGGGGGGAAGTGAGAAAGCTGATTTCATCGTTTCAGCGCGTTATTTTGATCAGGGAGGACTGTTTACTTACAATAGCGATGATTACTCCATGCTTAATATCCGTGCCAAAGGTTCGGCCCAGATATTTGACTGGTTGAAAGTCGACAATAATGTAGCCATTTCCCAGGTGGATTATTATAACCCAATTACAGTTTCCGATGGAAATGTATGGTATGGATTGGAAGGCGAAGCACAGCCCATGAGCCCCATGTTTAATCCGGATGGAACATTAACCATGGCCGCTGCATACAGTGTCGGAGATTTTTGGTATGGGAAAAGCGGGGTGGAATCGGAAAAGCGGATGCTTCGCAATACGACGTCTTTTACAGCCTCTTTTTTGGAGGATAAATTTAGAGTAAAAGGCGATGTCGCTTTCAGGAATCCGCTCAACACAGATGTGACAAAACGGGTGCCGGTGCCATATAGTCCTCAACCCGGTGTAACTGCCTATCTCGGATCTTCTACCAATGATTATGGTGAGAGGAATTCAACAACCAAATATTTGGCTACCAATATTTACGGAGAATATGAGCAGACATTTAATGAAGCGCATTATTTCAAAGGGATGGTAGGCTATAACTATGAACAATCCACTTACAATACCATCTTTACACGTAGGAATGGATTGATCTTTGAAGATGTAAATAATATCAACCTGGCCAATGGTAACGGTATTACGGTCAATAGTAATTATGAGAAATGGCGTATTGCCGGTGGATTTTTCCGCTTGAATTATGGATTTAAAGACCGGTATTTGCTGGAAGTGAACGGACGAATGGACGGATCAACGAAATTTCCGGTGGATCAACAATGGGGCTTTTTCCCGTCCGTATCAGCTGGATGGCGCATATCCGAAGAATCATTCTGGACCAATCACAATGTGTTTTCCGATTTGAAACTGCGGGCTTCTTACGGTTCACTCGGCAATGGTAATGTAGCTTCATATACCTACCGTGAATTATTCAATATCAGAACAATGAACCGGTTGATCAATGGACAATTAAACCAGGAAACCTCTGTTCCTACAGTTATTCCGGATGGATTAACCTGGGAAACCTCCACCACGGCTAACATAGGGCTGGACTTCGGTTTATGGGAAGGCAAGCTTCGGTTTACGGGGGATGCTTATACGCGTAAGACCAAGGATATGTTTGCAGTAGGGCTGGATCTTCCGGGTATTTTTGGAGCTACACCACCTAAAGGAAACTATGCAGATATGACTACCCGTGGGTGGGAGCTCTCACTGAGTTGGCGTGATGATTTGACTATGGCAAGCAAACCATTTAGCTATGATGTCCGGTTTACCTTGTCTGATTATCAATCGAAAATTGACAAATACACCAACCCTGAAAAGGAATTAGGTAAATATTACGATGCCCGGGCTAATTATTATGAGGGTATGACAATCGGTGAAATCTGGGGGTACGAAACAGAAGGATTTTTTACTTCAGCAGAGGATGTGGAAAATCATGCCTCACAAAAACTTTATTTTCCTTCCAACGCCGGCAGGTGGTTACCTGGTGATATCAAATTCAAAGACCTGAACAACGATGGTGTCATCGATTATGGAACGAACAAGGTCGATGACCCGGGCGACCGTAAGGTGATTGGAAATACCACACCCCGCTACACCTATAGTTTTAACTTAGGTGGCAACTGGAATGGTATATCTGTTTCTGCGTTCTTCCAGGGCGTCGGACAACAAGATTGGTGGCCCGGGACGGATAACGCTCTATTTTGGGGGCAATACAACCGGCCCTATAATAACATCCCATCCTCTATGATCGGTGAAATATGGTCAGAAGAAAATCCCAATACCTACTTTCCACGACTTCGTGGTTATGTAGCGTTGCAAAGTACACGTGAATTATCGGTAACGCAAACCCGTTATCTGCAGAATGTAGCCTATATCCGGTTGAAGAACTTACAAGTGGGGTACAATTTGCCTAAAACATTTATATCCTCTGCCAAAATGCAGAATGCCCG
>CAJDXA010000003.1_pt1 | contig 25431 bp, 28 predicted proteins | sample 7391711 | NCBI WGS metagenome assembly CAJDXA01 (sample SAMEA7055748, study PRJEB34461) | soil metagenome | biome: terrestrial ecosystem; feature: Peninsula; material: soil | place: Antarctica | collected 2016
GTATCGCGGGAAACTATCTCAGCCCTTCGGAAGGATGTAACGGCTAAATGTTATGGAGGAGATATTAGCCGGAAAAGAAAGCTTCTTGAAAAGCAGAAGAAAGGTAAGAAAAAGATGCGTCAGATCGGAAACGTAGAGGTTCCGCAGAAAGCATTCTTGGAGGTACTGAAATTGGACGATTAAGTGATTTTAGATCTGCGATTTCAGATTTTTGATTTATTGAGTTGGTACGCTTGAATGTTGGCGGTTAATTATGTTGTTGAGTCTTCAAATAAGCTTCCTGGCGTCTAATCTAGACGAGTCAGAGCCAAAGATGGATGGATTTTCTTTGGTGGAAGGAACTTGCAGCGTTAGCTAGAGGGGGAGGGTAGTGCCTTTCACCTTGTGCTACTAGCAAGCTTCCAGATGAAGGATTCTCATCATCCTTAAGGACCGGGGCAGGCTTCTCACAAGGCTGGGGTTCCTTTTACCAGCAAGCCTTAGGAGTAAGCAATCATTTATCTCCCCAACGGGTTGAGGGCAGGCTAGACTTTTACTTTGCCCGACGTAGTTTTAGTGAAGGCTGGCTTTGTGTCATGATAAAGTAAAAGGAAATAATTGCCACTTGATTCGTCATTAAAAACTAAATAATCGCCCTAATACCTATGAGCGCAGCGTTCTAAAACCTAAACCCCTATCCTCCTAACCGCTTCATAAACCTCACAAGTTGGCAAGCCCATCACATTCGAATAACTGCCTTCGATACGCTGAACATGGCTCCAGCCGATCCATTCCTGAATCCCATAGGCTCCAGCTTTATCATAGGGTTGGTAGCGATCGATATAGTAATCAATGGCATCGGAGGATATCTCACTCATCCACACGGTGGTAGAAACAGATAAATGAATCTGTTCGTGGTAGGTGAGGCACACTCCGGTAATGACTTCATGAAAGGTATTGCTTAATTTTTCCAGACAGTAGCGGGCTTCTTCCTTGTCGACGGGTTTATGCAGGATACTGCCATTAAGTACCACGATGGTGTCCGCAGTAAGCAGGATTTCATCGGGATTTCGGTGACTTTCTGCGTACTGGCATTTTTGCAATGCCAGCTGCAAGGGGACATCTTCCGGTTGCCACAAAGGATCTACGTGTTCTTGATGGTGAACATTGATAGTTCGTACACTGAAGTCTAGTGACCTCAGTAGTTCCAATCTGCGTGGTGAAGCGGAAGCCAATGCAATGGGTGTTTTTATCATGAAGAGAAGAATTAACCTCGTTGCCAGAGGATGAGGAGTAAAATGGCGAAGAGTATATATGTTTTAATCAACTTGGATAAAAAGGAATAAATTTTGGGTTTGTGGGGCAGATTAAAGATCAAAGCGATCATAACCAAGGGGATGAAAATCATAAGAAGACCCAGGTTCCAGTCCGGAGGAGCCATCACAGAACGTAGCAGGTAGAACCATATACCATTGATCGCGGTCGTGGCAAGCAGAATCCCATTTAACGCCAGTGAGAATGAGGATTCTTTAATACTTCCGATGGTAAAAATACCAGCGCTTTTATCCGCTGTGGCATCTTCCTTATCCTTCACAACTTCCCTGAGAAGCGTGATCATAAAAGCATTGGCTATATACCCATAAAGAATGACTGGAATTTTTTCATTGATATTTATGGATTGGCTGAGTTCACAGATAGGATCCAGGAGAGTTGTCATCCACACCGCTGCGCCACATAATAGAGCGATAATGATATTTCCCGCTAACAAGGTTGATTTCAAGCGGGTAGAATATAGGTGTAACAGGCCAATTCCGGCAGCAAAAATAATTATCAAGAAAATTGGCCAATTAAAAAACCACCAGCCAAGAATAAGAAATACAACTGCGAAACCTGTCAGAATAGAATACCAATTTCGTGCTTGTGATATTGGGATCTCTTGTCCCACCAACTTTGGTTTGCCGGGATGTAAAGCATCTGTATGAATGTCCTGAACGTCATTGAAGATGTTTCCCCCACCCAAAATGGCACCTGTAGCCCCCAGGAATAATAAAACGGATAAAAATGAATAGTTTGTCTTGTCGCAATAGGGTAGGACATATTTGAAGTATACTATAACCTGCATCAGCCATATAATAAAGACATTTTGCCACCGGATGGCAATCAGAAAATGATTCCAGTTCATTCTTTATCGTGTTTTACCATAAGCCTCGTGCAGCTAAAATACGCTCAATCAGATCCCGGACACAATCATCTCCTCCGTTTTTCGTAGAGATATAGTCGCTCACAGCTTTTACCTCCTTGACAGCATCCCGGGGGCATGCACCTACGCCGGCGAGCTTGATGCAATCAATATCAGGAATGTCATCGCCGATGTATAAAACTTCTTCCGCAGACCAACCTTCTTCGTCGAGCAAAGCTTGAAAAACAGCTTTTTTTTCATGGATGCCGGAATGGATAATATCAACCCCAATACTCTGAAACCTTTTCTCAACGCCCACGCTGGTTCCTCCTGTGATAACAGCCATTTGAAATCCTGCTTCTACAGCCCGTTTAATAGCGTACCCATCGCGTGTACTCATGGTTCGCAGAAACTGACCATCATCGGTTACCAGCATTTTGTGGTCGGTAAACACGCCATCCACGTCAAAAATAAGTACTTGTATTTTTTCAAAAATTCTATCGTCATTCATTCTAAAATATTTTCATCTTCCATGGTTTCCATTGCCAGGGAATTAAAGTAATATGTTCCGGGTGTTTATAATAATATCCCAAAATTATAAAGTTCAACGGAATAATCGAACACACCGGTTGCAATTATCTGATTCCATCGCTTGTAATGTTGATCATCCGAATGAATATTCTCACATAGGATTATACCTGAATCGGAATGGAGAATAAAAGAACGCATATCATCAGAATCCTTTTCATCAGGAGGGAGGATTCCAAGTATATGGACTGATTTTCCCTTACGGTGTAGCTGGTTTGGGAGATGAGGTTCCACGGTCTCATATAAGGAAAAGGAATCTGGTTGGCCCGCATTCATAGCTGAATCCGAGGTTTTTTTGAAGTTTTCGAACAGCTGATTTGATATGTCGTTATCGTTATGCATGAACAGCTGATTAATCCGGTAATAAGCACAGAGAGATTGCAGCCAGGCGAGGGTAGGTGAACGTTTGGACGATTGGGAGCAATTGGTCTTTTGGGATCTTTGGTCACTGATTATATCTGACACCGATGGCCAGACATGCGTGGCAAATTCAAATAGGAAAGGGGAATGTATCTGATAGATGGTTTCAGCTTGGTTGTAGTATTTCCACCAGGGAGGAATGAAGCGGGTTGACTTTTGATCTTGTTTTTTCATGCCGCATTTCTTCAATGAGTAAAATCAATACTTTTTTAGGAAAGCTCCAATCATGTTTAGTACGCTAAAGATGCCGATAAAATCATCAATTGTCTATCTTTGAATGCAATAGTATATTCATGGATTTCAGTCAGATCGATATCAAGAAGTTTTTACAGGCGGCAATAAAAGTGCGGTTTCAGGGTATCAGCCCCTATGATTTTGAGGATTTTTTGGGTATGTTGTTCAAAGACAATGGATACACGATCAGCCCAACGAAGTATTCCGGAGACTATGGTGCAGATCTTATCCTGGAGAAGGATGGGTTGCTTACCGTAGTGCAGGTTAAGCGTTACCACCAGGATCATAAAGTCGGTGTGCAGGATGTGAATCAGGTTATTGGCGCTGCAAAATATTATAAGGCTGATCAGATTATGATCGTGACCACTTCTGAATTAACTCAACCTGCTACGGAATTGTGCCGTAAAGCAAATGTATATGCGTGGGACTGGGAGATTCTGAAGGGATCCATTTATAAAACTTACGATCTGGATGATGAATGGCTGTTTGATATATCCACGGACAATCCGGAAAAGGAAGATGATTTCTTCGAGTTTTATGTGCTTGAAGTATCACCGGACCAATACAGGGAGGGGAGCAACGTTCCATTTACCAAGGTTGTCCTGGAGATGCACAACAAAAGTGGCCGGAATGTGAATGTGTTCCTCGATTTGCCGATTCTGCTTCGTCACAACAATAAGCAATTCTCAGCCGTGGATTGGGTGGACAACTACTTCAAGTCAGGAATCATTTACAATGGAGCCGATGTGGAAATAGCCTGTTACTATCTGGAAGAGAATCTTTCCCATATTCGCCGGGGAGATCAGGTTTTGATTCCGGTCAGTGCACCGGCTTTATCTTTGCTCAAGACCTATGCGACACCATTATCTCCGGAGGATAGCCGATGTTTCCTTGTCTCTTACGCTTTTGATAAATATTCTCCGATGTATTTTGAAGCTGTTCGATTCCGGGATACTCATTTATTGACAAATCTTCCGGGTAAGTGGCTGGTTCGTTTCTATTATGCCTGTAGTCCGTTGTTGATTTCTCTTCTCGGGAAACGATCAGGTTTCCGTTCTGTCATTCACAGGATGATTTTGTTCTTTTGGGAAAAAAAGCAGAGAATTAAAAGAAGATAAGAATAGATTTTTATGGGAAAGGTTTGATAGGAGTGTGCGGGATAGTATGGTTGAAGGCTAGCCCGGGAAAAGTCGCTCATATAAGGAGGCATTTTCTTTGCCAGTAGGCAGGTGGAATGGCTAAAGATGAAAGGCATTCAGCTGGCGCACATCCTCTCTCGGCAAATTCCGTCCACCAACATACTTCGATGGAAGGAACTTGAAGCGCTTGGATGAGCGCAGGGGTAGTACCTTTCATCTGAGCTTTTCATCTAGTGCCCATTCGAGATGTAAGAGGAGGGATCAAAACCTGGCTGCTGAAGCTACGAAATATGAAGGTCACACTTTTTGTGTGATTGAATGTGGAAAATCCAATAGTCTTGGCGATACAACAATATTTCATCGATGAATTTTAAATGTCCTGAAGGGACAATGATAGCTCAGCGATGGGTGCAACCCATCGAGTGTATTTATACAAGGTTTTGAGTCCGCCTACGCGGACGATGGTTTTCATATAAAAATAATATTTGTTATCTTATACGACTTATATCCAAATATCACGATCATGGGACAGTCTCTTGTTAAAAACTGTATGCATATTATCTTTTCAACAAAGAACAGGCAACAGTTTTTACGGGAGGAATTTGATGTAAAATTACACTCATTTCTTGGTGCCCGATGTGCGGAAATAGAGAGTCCTGCTTTGGCGATAGGCGGTTATTTTGATCATATACATATAGTTTGCCTGGTATCTAAAAAAATTGCTTTGAAGGATTTATTAAAGATTTTAAAATCTCGTTCTTCAGGTTGGTTGAAAACTCTAGATCCTAAATTGTCAAACTTTTATTGGCAGGATGGATATGGAGCTTTTTCTGTAAGTCCGAATCGAATAGATACTGTGATAAAATATGTTCAAAACCAACGAGAACATCATAAAAAAATTTCTTTTAAGGATGAATATCGAAATTTATTAAAAACATATGATGTGGAATATAATGAAGAATATCTATGGAAATAACATCGTCCGCCAAGGGCGGACTCCATATTTTCCTGTGTTTTTTCGATGGGTTGCACCCATCGCTATTTCACCAATGTCCCTTCAGGACATGCATTGAATATTAATTATGTAATCTTATTATAGGATACTCCAGGATTTTTAAAACCCATCGGTATAGTATCATCAACCGTTTAAACTAATCTCACCTCTTATAAAAAATATAGTCCGTCACTGGTGGTTCTATTCCTGCACGACGGATATCTGCAATGATCATACCACGGTGGTGAGCGGTATGATTGACGATATGATAGAGTATTTCGGACACCGTGTTGACATAAAAGTCTCCTTTACTATTCTTATAGCTGATCGGGTGGTCTAATGGGGTATTTTCTATGATTTTGAATGACCGGTCGTAGTTTTCCTGATCAAAGGATTTCCAGGAACTCATTTCATCAGAATTAATCTCTTCTTTCGCCAGCCCTTCCATCCTGTCAAGCCAGATGTGATGTGCTTCCAGGATGTGAACCATCCAGGCACGTGATTTCTCCATTTCTTGCAGAGGGTGATTAAGTAAAAAATCAATGACGATTTGATTGTATGCGTGGTGATAGGAAAAGATGTCTTTGAAAAAGATGATCATGGGCATAGTTTACTTAAACCATTTTGGGTATTTAACGTCTTTATAGCCAGAATGCATTTAAAACAAATTAAAAATACAAAACTTTCCCTTTCCGAACAGTGGAGTGCTTTAAGTAATCTACCCAAATTTATCCGGCTAATCTGGAGTACTAATAAGTCCTTGACGGTATGGAATATTTTGCTCAGGTTGCTGGCCTCCGTTTTGCCATTAGCCATCTTGTATGTCGGTAAGGAGATCATTGACTCGATCGTGTCGTTGATTGGAAATCCACAGCTTGATCAAACCTACCTATGGAAGATGTTTGCCGTGGAAGCCGGGTTAGCAGTTATACAAATCCTACTCCGCCAGGGAATAAGTCTGATTGATGGATTGTTGGGCGATCTTTTCAGTAATAAGGTTTCCGAAGATATTATACGTCATGCAGCCACACTGGATCTTTATCAGTTTGAGAACGCCGATTTTTATGATAAAATGGAACGGGCGAGGCAACAAACGACAAGCAGAACCGTACTGCTTTCGCTGGTACTTACACAGATGCAAGAAATTATTTCACTTATTTTCCTGGGAGTAGGATTGATAATCTTTAGTCCTTGGTTGATTCTTTTGCTGGTTTTGGCGGTAATACCATCCTTTATTGGAGAATTACATTTTAATATGAAATCTTATTCTATAACCCGCTCGTGGACTCAGGAACGGAGGGAGTTGGATTATCTGAGGTATCTGGGTGCTTCCAATGAATCAGCTAAGGAAGTTAAAATATTTAATCTTGCCGATTATCTATCCAGGCAATTTGGTTCGTTAGCCAAAAGGTATTATGAGGCAAATCGGAAACTGGCAATTAGTAAATCGACGTGGGCCGGTGTTCTCTCCGCCATAGGAACGTTGGCCTATTATGGTGCGTATGTAGTGATTATAATACAGACTATAAGTGGATTGATCACCCTTGGAACACTGACGTTTTTATCCGGTTCGTTCAAAAGGATGCAGTCCGGACTACAAGGAATTATGTTGCGATTCTCGCAGATTTCCTCTCATTCACTTTATCTTTCTGATTTGTTCGACTTTTTTGATATACAACCAGAGATCGTTGATCATCCCGATAAAATTCCTTTCCCTAATCCAATGATCAAAGGATTTCGATTTGAAAATGTAAGTTTTAAATACCCCGGTACCGAGAAATATGCTATTCAAGATCTGTCGTTTACACTTGATGCAGGAGAGAAAATCGCTCTTGTGGGGGAGAATGGAGCCGGGAAAACAACCCTGGTGAAACTACTGGCCCGTCTTTACGATCCCAGTGAGGGACAAATTTACATCGATGATATAAATTTAAAGGATATTGAACTTTCCTCCCTGCGACGAAATATAGGGATTATCTTCCAGGACTTTATTCGCTTACATTTTACAGCGCGTGATAATATTTCTATTGGAAATATTGATGTCATTGATCCTGAAGGAGAGTTGAGTGAAGAACAGGAACAAAGGATAACCGAGGCTGCGGAAAAGAGTCTTGCTTCAGAAGTGATTGCTGAGCTACCGGGAGGTTTGGATCAGATGCTGGGCAGGAGATTTGAGGACGGTATAGATTTATCGGGAGGTCAGTGGCAAAAGATCGCTTTGGCACGTGCTTATATGAGAGATGCGCAATTGTTAATCCTCGATGAGCCAACTTCAGCTTTGGATGCCCGGGCGGAACATCAGGTGTTTGAGCGGTTTACAGATCTTATGCAGGGAAAATCAGCTGTAATCATTTCCCATCGTTTTTCAACGGTGCGTGTGGCGGACCGTATTTTATTTTTGGAAAATGGAAAATTAGTCGAAGAAGGTTCCCATGATCGATTAATAGAACTGGATGGGCGATATGCTGAGTTATATGCGTTGCAGGCTAAAGGGTATCAGTAGTAGGATTGATAGCTCATTCAACTTTGCGATATCTTTTTGGGATTGGTAAGATCTAATGGAGTATAGGTGCTTGTCAATTAGCTTTGTTAGCCTTTTCCGCACTATATTTAAGAATATTCGTGACTACTACTATTCAGGATTTTATATATTGAGGAATAATTATTTGATACACGAAATTTAAGGATTAACGAATAGCAAAGCACATGAAAATAATTAAAGTGAACTCGCTGCCATTTAAGGAGGTGATCAGGGATATTGCTCTGGGAATTGGTTGCGAAGTTCATAATAAGTGTGATGAATACTGGCTTCACATTCCTGAAAATACAGGCGCGGGTACTATTCGGGGAGTTAACTTTCCGGGTGGCCTCGGGATCATTCAGTATGAATGCACATTTAAAGAAGACATTGAAATACAGTTTAGTGTAAATCAGGTACATCCCCTAAAATTCTTGTATTGCCTTGAAGGGAAATTGGATCACCGATTTGAGAATGAAAAGTCCTATCAGACTATACAGAAATATCAGAGTGTGGTGGTGGCCAGTTGTAGCAATAATGGACACGTGTTGCAATTTGATGCCGGCACAGAAACCATAATCAACAGTCTGGAACTCGACAGGAAGATTTTTAGATCCATGATCAAATGTGAAATGGAAGAGATTGAAGAGCCATTTAAGCGATTATTTGAAGATATAGAGGCCACAGCCATGTTTTTCCATGAGGGGAACTACAGCCTTCAGATGGCGGATCTTTTTCATGAGATGAAATCCTTCGACCATGATGCGTTTGAACGGAAAATTTATTTACAAGGCCAGAGTTATCTGATGCTTGCCCTACAGATTATCCAGTTCCAGGACGATGTCCGTGATATTGGTAGTCAGTCGCTGTTGCGTCAGTCGGACCTGGAGCTGATCAGTGAAGCCGCTCAAATGATTCAGGGAAATTTAGAAGAACTGGAAACTATTGATAAGATCGGGAAAAAGGTGGGGCTAAACCTCAATAAAATGCAAATAGGATTCCAGCACCTGTATAATATGAGTGTAAATAGCTACATTCAAAAGGTCCGTATGGAGCAAGCCAAATCTTTCCTGGAAGACAACCAATACAACATCTCTGAAATTGTTGATAAAATAGGTCTTTCAAGTAAAAGCTATTTTTCCAAAATTTTCCGAGAAACTTACCAGCTGACACCATCGGAATATCGAAAACGATATAGAAACTTCATGGCAGAAAAGCAGTAAAAAAGTGGCTAGGTGGTTATTAATTAGGGGATTAGAGATTAGAAGTTAAGCATTAATAATTAAGTCCATTCCAGAAAGTCTGGGATCATTGATTTTTAACTTTTCCATCCCCAACCCCTATCCAGACGGCTCCGTAACGGAGAAGGGTATATTGTTGATAATCATTGAATCATTGGAAATTCTTTTGAATGGATTTAGAGACAGAAGACCTTCTGGAGTTCATTCAGAATTAAAAATTAAGAATTAAAAATCATATCGATTGTCCTCCCGGAAAGCTTTGAAAACGTCTATCATTTTACGGTAATCGTCCTGGTAAAATACGAGTATAAAATTTATAGAAAACTGTCCGGGCCTTGACATGTATTAAAATTTATTGTTATATTGCACTTACGATAATCGGTGATTATCATCGAACTATTTATTCATTAAAAATTTTGATAAACATGAGCAAAAGAGATGATTTAATTGAGAAGTATGCAGCCCAACTGAAAGGTGTCGGTGTTAATGTGGATCACGAATTGTTGACCAAAGTAACTATCGGCTTAGGACCTTCGATTTACAATGCCGATTCGTCGACCGTATCAGGCACGGATCCAAAAGAATTGGAAACAGTGAAGAAGAATTACTTGATTAAGAAATTAGGAATGTCCGATGGACCTCATTTGGACGCTGCCATTGAAAAGGTTATAAACACTCTTGGTGTATCTAATCGAAATAAGTATCGCGCATCAGTTTATTATCTCCTATGTAAAGACTGTAAGAAAGAATCGGTTTATAATAAATAGTTGCTTAAGCAACTATTGGCCCACTTAGATGGATTGAATTGAGGTAGTTTGCAAGAAGTGGCCGAAGTATGCATTAAAAAATATTACCTGGTAGGATTTGATTTTCTACCGGGTTTTTTTATTGGATATGCATATGATAGATCAATAGCAGGAGGACATTATGCCATAATATCCTGTATCATTAGATAATCATGATGATATTAAAATCAACGTTGCTTCGGTCAGAAGGCTTTTGAAACCATGTCGAAATAAGGTGAAATCACTCGTGCATGCGGGACGAGGTTTGTGACACCATTCAAAATCCTAGTCTGGCTGCACTTTAGCAATAACACGTGTAAGATCCCAGGTGAAGGGCACCTAAGCGAGAGCCTGAAGAGCTAGAGCTGGGTGCCCATCACCTAATCTCCGAGCCCATTAGCCATACGAACTTCGCTCTGTCTACACTAAATATGTAAGGAATCCTGGAATATTCTGTTCCAATACTTTCTTCTATAAGCCGCTTAAAATCAAAGACCTACTTTACTGGTTTTCCTCTTAAAATGAAAGAAAGTTTCGGCAGGCATGGAAATGCCCTCGACCTCCAGTATGGGATAAGCTAAAAAACTAACAGGACCCGATTCAGGCGTCGGAATTATTTCGAGATCACGGCCACGGCTAAATTCAATCCGGTTGGCCGGGTGACGTCCAAAATAATAGGTGGAAAGAGCATCATACTTATTGGCTTCACTTACATCGATGGGCCACCACTTATCTTCTGCATAGAATTCTGCCCAGCAATGATATCCATCGATTCCACCTTCATCGCGTTCTGATGGGATTGCTGCACCTATGGCAAAACGAGCCGGAATACCAGCTGACCTTGCTAAAGAGATGAAAAAGGAATGAAACTCACTGCAGTTTCCTGAAAGGGCGTCGCAGGCATATACCGCATCACCCGTGCCGTATTCTCCCGCTTTACGGTATCGCATATGATCAATCAAATAATCATACAAAGCTCTTGCTTGCATCAGACTGCTTTCCTGATATTTTTCTCCGATGATTGAATCAGCTAACGTGCTAAAACGATCATTAACAGGTAGCATTACACTGGAAGAGAGATAGTCCCCTGGAGAACTGTCATCCATGTATGGCTTTTTCTCTGTTCGCTGCACATCATAGGTCAATTCTATGATACTACCACTTTGTTCCGGAGATATTTCCATGTAAAGGATTGAATTGCCAAATTTCTTGTCTTTGACAATCCGGTGTGAAACCGGGACTTCCAAAGAGACCAAGTCAATCTTTTGGAAATGATCACTTTGTGCGAGGGGGATCCAAATCTTTCCATTGCTGGTCATTGTAGGTAAAGTGACCTTATATGTAAATTCGAAATGATCCTTTCCTTCGATCACTCCCATTAGTTTTGAAGAGGATTCCTCGAGAGGAACGGTATACCAGGTATTATCCTCACGTTGGCTCCAGGAATAGAATGGTCTTCCATTGAGTTTGTGGAGGGTCGTTTTGGTGACTGTCATGTCCCCCGGGTCTCCCTTTAGAAAGAAATCAACATCATAGACATCTCCGCTTTTATCCGCCAGATCGACACAAGCAAAGTGCTCCTGAGGCCCCAGGTTGGCCAGGTATTCGGTGTGTACTCGAACTAACTGAAGTTGTAAATCTCTGTCTTCAGTTTTTAGGTGAAAATAACCGCCTCCCTCCAATACCTTATCGTGTATATGTTTTTTGATACCGGCTTCTATATCATCGGTGAATACATCAGTAGCCTCTTTCTCTGAATCTTGGGCGTTCTTGTTGCTCTGGTGGTTAGTCGTCTGGCAGGACCACAAAATCGAACAAACTATGATTAAAATATATCGTGCTGTTGACATAGTGTGATATTGTAAAGTTGTGTAGTGTGAAAAGAGGAAGACATATAAAATCCTTTGACCTTTCGGCTTTCATGTTTTCTATACCATGTTGATCGTATGATAGATTTTCTTCCGGGATGAGACTTGAATTTGACGATTACAAATATATTATTAATTATGGACATGCAATAATTTAAAAAAAAACAACAACCAGTTTATGTGCTTAGTGAGCTCCGATGCGATTCGATAAGTATTTTAGAGTATTGCACCAGATCGTCCTAGTTGAATACCGATGCGTTGGATGTGCATCAATTTCTACCGTGTGATATACTGCTCGCATCCAACGCAATTGAGTAGGCGCAACCTAATGAAATCCTCCTTGACCACTATCAACAATAAGTCTATACAATTAAAAATTAAAAACTAACAATTACTCGTCTCCCTTTTCTATAATAACCTCCCTTGTCTCATATCTTACGGCATGATAATTTGGTTTTATCATAATGCCATAGTGCTTTGCATAGACAAAAGTGAATTCTGCCCCAAAGAACAAAATAAGGCTGGAATAGGAAACCCAAAGAAGTATCAGAACAAGAGAACCGGCTGCTCCATAGGTCGATCCTGGGTCTGCTTTGCCAAAATATAGTCCGAGCAGGTATTTCCCAAGAACAAATAATAAGGCCGTTATGAATGCACCGATCCATACCGTTTTCCATTGGATCTGGGCATCGGGAAGATAACGGAAAATCATGGCAAATAGGACTGTTATGATACCAACAGAAAGTAAAGTATCCGTAAGAAAAGAAACGTATACCACTATTTCACCGGCAATAGATGCGATATAAGAACTGAACACGGATAGGACTGTCGTTAGCATAAAGCTGATCAGGAGCAGAAAACCAATGACCAGGACAAAACCAAAACTACGTGCACGATCCACCAATAATTTTTTCCAACCAGCAGAAGGATCTATTTTTATATCCCAAATGTCATTCAACGATAATTGCAGATGATAGAAAATACCGGTAGCTCCAAAAATTAAAGTGGCAACTCCAATAAGCGTGGAGATGAAGGTTTTATTTTCTGATTGAGCACTTTCTATGATGGCTTTTATAGATTCTGCTGCATCTTGTCCCAAAGCCGTGGATATTTCATCAGTAAGTTTTCCCTGCACGATATCATTACCCCAAATAGCTCCAACGGTATTGATAATAATCACCAGAAATGCTGGGAGAGAAAGTAAAGCATAATAAGCGACCACAGCACTCAGCCGCCAAGGATCATCTTTATTCCACTCCTTGTAGGTCTCAACCAATAATTTGGGAAGATCCTTGATCCGAAATTTTTTCGAATCTGATGATTTTGTCATATTTAGCTATTTTGTCTCCCTAATAATACGTATCATTTACCTTTTTATCTTGTGATTTACTTCCGTAGGAGGATTGTGCTAACAAAGATTGGAATAAAAATATTTATTTTAATTATATTATCAGTTTAGCTCCTGATATTTTGATAATCCAAATAATGGCTGTAATCTTGCACCTTATTTGTCTAGAGCAGATTGCTTTTGGCGATAATGACCTAAATGTTTTCACTGATTAACTTCCAAATGTAAACTATAATGGCAGGAAAGATCACCTTCACAATGATAAAGCCCGATGCTGTAAAAAACGGCCACATCGGAGCTATTCTGGCCGAAATAAACAAGTCCGGATTTAAGATTGTAGCAATGAAGTACACCTGGCTATCATTAGAAAAAGCCGGAGAATTTTATGAAATCCACCGTGGTCGTCCATTCTACGGCGAATTGGTTGAATTCATGTCATCCGGTCCCATTGTAGCTGCCGTGTTGGAAAAGGAAAATGCCGTAGAAGATTATCGTAAGCTGATTGGTGCGACGAATCCATCTGAAGCTGCGGAAGGAACTATACGGGCCATGTTTGCTACCAGCATTGGAGAGAATGCAGTTCATGGATCAGACTCAGATGAGAATGCCCTTTTAGAAGCTTCTTTTCATTTTGCCGGGACAGAAATATACCGCTAAACAACATTTATGCTGGAAAAGGGCCTATACGAAATACAGGATTATCTTAGTACACCCCGAAAGATACTGATTGCTTCACATCGTAATCCCGATGGAGATGCACTAGGTTCTTCACTGGCACTAGCTATTTATCTTAAGAAGAAGGGCCATAAGGTGACTATTGCTGTTCCTTCGCCTTATCCTGAAAGCTTTAACTGGTTGCCTGGTATAGAGGATATTTTGGTCTTTGATGAGCAGGAAAAAGAAGTCATCGAAAAGATCGATGAAGCTCAATTGTTTGTCTTTCTTGACTTTAATCATATTTCTCGTATCGATAAGATGGGAGAATCTATGAAGGACAAGGAAGTACCAGTCTTTCTTATTGATCATCACCTGGAACCTGATCTTGGTCATGAATATTATTATGTGGATTCGACGGCTAGTTCCACGGCTGATCTTCTGTTTGATGTATTGACCCGTTGGGATAAGACAGACTATCTGGAGGACAACGATGTTAGTACCTGTCTTTACACCGGAATCGTAACTGATACAGGCACCTTTTCGTACAATACAAGTAGTCGGCTATTCGCTAAAGTAAGCAGGTTACTACAATCGGGCATGGATCATATAGCCATTCAGAATAGAATTAATAATAACCTCACAGAAAAGCAACTCCGGATTCTCGGTTATTGTTTGCATTATCGGTTGATACTTATTCCCGAACAGATGACGGGTATTATATATCTGACCAAATCTGATTTTGTGAAATTTAATATCGAACGAGGTGATACTGAAGGAGTTGTTAATTATATTTTAAAAATCAACAATATTAAAATTGCTGCGTTTTTTACACAGCAACCTACTATAGTTAAATTATCGCTCCGATCTGTTGAAGATTACAATGTCGCAAATTTGGCGCATAGCTATTTCAACGGAGGAGGGCATAAAAATGCCGCTGGTGGGAGCCATTATAAAGGTTTGAAATCAGCGATGGATTTATTTAAAGAAGTATTACCAGAATTTGTAAAACAAAACACTAATGAATAAACGAATGAGATTATTTTCTCTATTATTTTCGGCCATGATTATGATTACGGCTTGCAACACGGACAAAGATCACGCTGGAATTGAAGGAACCACGGACGATGGTTTCCGGTACAACATCTACAAGACAGGATCTTCTAATCTTAAAGCGAAACCCACGGAATATGTCTATTTTAGGGCAGGTGTATTGCTGGATGATACTTCGGTTCTTCAGCCACTTTCGGAAATCATCCGTTTTCAGATTCCTGCTGATACAGTCGCTGTAGATCAGCCAAATCCCATCATTGAAATACTTAAGCAAATGAGCCCGGGCGATTCTGCTAATGTATACGTGGATCTAGATTCTATTCCTCAGGCTAAAATGCAGTTTCCGGAAAATAAGTTTATAAATAATTATTTTCTGGTAGAGGACATTGTAAGCGAAGAGACGGCTCTGGATGCCATTGCAAAGGAGAAGGAAGAAAATATGGTTCTTATGCAGAAAGCTCAGGCAAAGAGTGGTCAGGTTGATAGCCTGGTTACGCTTTATCTGGATAAATATAAAAAAGGTGAGCTGGCGGGTGATTTGCAATCCCTTGACTCCGGACTGGAAATATATACCATCGTTCCCGGAAGTGGGGATCCTGTCGGGAATAATCAGGTGGAGGTCCATTATTGGGGCGTACTTGAAGAGAACGGTAAAATGTTCGATAATTCTTATGACCGGGGAATGCCTTTTCCACTTACTGTGGGTGCAGGTTCTGTGATCAAAGGATGGGACGAGGGCGTAGCTAAGCTTCATCCAGGTGAAGAAGCTTTATTATTCATTCCATCGGAGCTTGCCTATGGAGAGCAGGGAGCTGGCAATGATATTCCGGCTAATTCAGATCTGGTGTTTTTTGTAGAGGTACTTAATAAGAAATAATCTTAATTATGAACAGCGACCAATTACAGGAATTGCAGAAGCGTCTTACCCTTCTAAAGCAATATCTTTGACGTCTCTAATCGTCAAATACAAATAGAAGAGAAGCAACAGGCAACCTATGACCCTTCGTTTTGGGATGATTCAGCACGTGCTGAAAAGATCATGAAAGAGATCACTTCGCTTAAGTTTTGGGTTCAGATGTATGATAAAGCCAGGACTTCGTATGAGGATGTAGAAGTCCTTCATGAATTTTTTAATGAAGGAGAAGTCTCCGAAGAAGAGCTTAATAAGCGCTTTGAGGAGACGCTTGAAGTTTTTGAGGATATTGAATTCAGGACAACACTGGATCAACCGGAAGATGAAATGTCAGCGATTCTGGAGATCAATGCAGGAGCCGGTGGTACAGAAGCCAACGACTGGGCAGGTATGATCATGCGGATGTTCGTGATGTACGCGGAGAAGCATGGATATAAAGTTACTGAACTCAACAGGCAGGACGGCGATGTGGTCGGAATCAAATCGGTTTCTCTTGAAATTGGGGGTGATTATGCTTTTGGTATGCTCAAGAGTGAAAATGGTGTTCATCGACTGGTAAGGGTGAGTCCATTCAATTCACAGGGCAAACGCATGACCTCTTTTGCCTCTGTTTTTGTCCATCCTTTGGTTGATAATGATATAGAAGTGGAGATAAACCCGGCTGATCTGGAATGGGATACCTTCCGGGCCAGTGGGGCAGGAGGGCAACATGTCAACAAGACAGAATCTGCTGTTCGGGTGCGGCATCTTCCTACGGGCCTGGTAGCGGAATGCCAACAGGAGCGGTCTCAGCATATGAACCGTGAAAAAGCCCTTCAAGTGCTCCGTTCCAGGATTTATGAACTGGAACTGGAAAAGCAAAGAGCTGAAAAAGACATAATTGAATCGGGCAAGCAGAAGAATGAGTGGGGTTCTCAGATCAGGAGCTATGTCCTCGATGATCGACGTGTAAAAGATCATCGGACCGGATATGAAACCCGGAATCCGGAAACAGTACTGGATGGAGGGTTAGATGGCTTTATTAAGGCATTCCTGATGAGTAATTAGTAGAAATTAGAATATTTCCATATAATGCTCCTAGACTAATTTTGATGCCCATCAAAATTATTCTACTTCGTTGCTAAAATTCCTTATCTCGATAAAATTATTATCTTTAATCAACTTAGAAGATTTGGAAACTAATTTCAACTTATAAATACTATGAAAAGCTTTCAGTTTTTATCACTTACGTTTTTAATCTTTTTATTAGCAGCATCCTTTACAATGATTTCAGCTCAAAAACTGGATGGCGCCTGGTCATTGAAAGGATCGGATAATCATTTACTACTTATCCAGGATGGTTATTTTTCCTGGACGAAAACCAATGATCAGAATGAATTCATCAATACATTGGGGGGAGAAGTACAAGTGGAAGGTAATCAATTGGCTATTGAGTTACAGTTCAATTCCGAAGACCGAAATTTGGTTGGTGAATATTTTAAAACACCTTTTTCGCTGAAAGATGATGTGTTGACTACCCGACACCCGGAAGGATATGAGCTTATCTGGAACCGTATGAAAGAAAAAGATCAAGGATTGGCTGGAGTGTGGCGTATTACGGGCCGGAAAGTAGATGACAATATAAGTAAAATGGGACGTTCTGCCCGAAAGACATATAAACTGTTGACCCCTAGCCATTTTCAGTGGATTGCTATGAATACGGATACGGGTGAGTTTTTTGGCACCGGAGGTGGGTCGTATACTTTTAAGAACGGAAAATATACCGAGAAAATTGAGTTTTTCTCCAGGGATAATAGCAGAGTGGGAGTGTCGCTTTCTTTTGATGGTGAACTCAAGAACGGCGATTGGCATCACAGCGGTAAAAGCTCCAAAGGTGATCCGATCTATGAAATATGGAGCAAGGAGACTGAGTATTGAAATGCTTATCTAGCTTTTTCTTATCTTGCTATCATGCAAAGTATGGCTAGAGCCTAGTGAGCTGGGAACTAAATACCTGACACTATATAAAATGTTTCTTAATCTTGGCAAACAAACTCGAAACCTAATCCGACCCTTACTGGGTCGTAATCCTATCGCATTCAATCGCTTCTAACCCAATCCGACCCTGCTTGGGTCGAATGTGTATTGTATGAGATGATTTGATTAATGAGGAGATCCCGGAGGGATCTGATTAGGTAAGCTATAATTATCAAACAAAACCCTCGATCCGCCTCAGGCGGATCTGATTAGTTTTCATTTCTGGACTTCCTGATTGCTAACCACATAAAATTAGATTCTAATTCATGATGTTAGCATTAGCGAGAGTTCCAAGAGTTCTGAGGATAAGAATTCGGCAGTATTATCACGAACTTCGTTCCACGCGCACTAGCCTTATTTCCTTTTCAACTTTGTCATGACACAAAGTTGAGCAAAAGTCTAGAAAAAATGATAGCTTACCCACAGGCCAGCACCCGCACCCGCGCATTTTTTCACAGCAGCCCGCCACAAATGACATGTACCACAACTGCTTAGCAAAAGTATTACAATCTTTTCTCGTCGGCTAGAATCGCTCTTTTACCAGCTCGTCCATTCACGCTTATATATACATACCCACTTTTAAGCATATGCAGGTTTCTGTTTTTGCTAGAAACCCAGTTTATTAGTTTTGGTCTGACAATGCATAGAACCACATGGCTATAGATAGCCATTTTGACGTGATCTTCGTTTTCTTACATTATCATGATGCAAAGTATAGCAGAATTCTGAAATGAATTTTTCCGCCAAGTTTGGTGGGTGTATTATCTCAAATGGATTATCCATATAAACTACACTGGAGAGACTTTTCATTCCATGCGTTCCCAAAAACGGCTCCATCGGAATCCATCTTTAAAACCTTGTTCCGGTTCCTTGGACCAGAAAGTACGTCTGGTAATTCCAATGATATGATTTTCGGGGATCAATCCCCAGGCGCGTGAATCTACAGAGTAGGGGCGATTATCACCCATAGCCCAATAATAATTTTGATTAAAAGTATACTGATCGATCCTATGTCCATTAGTATCCCATAATTGATTCTCTGACATCTCTCCTGTAAACTGCTCAAACCGGCGCAGAATCTGACCATATTGGCTAAGAAATAGATGATCCACGTTCGTCGTCCATCCTTTAAATGGAATTTTGATAGAAAGCCTAGATTCCGCGAGCGCGCGAGTCCAGGTAAAGTCATCCGGAATATGGATCGGATCCGGAAAGTAGAATAATGGGGTGGTGCGTGCAGAAGAAGAGTCAATGAATTCCAATTCCTCACTACGAAATATTCCGGTGAGCATACGATCAGCACGATTCATTTGGATCTGTTCTCCTAATTGGTACAACTTATCTTTGTATCGGTCGAAGTCTCGTGTATTCCTAAATACGATCTTATAATGCTGATTGCTTTTGGCATTGGTGGGCACAGTCTTCCCGTTAATCTGTAAGGTGTAGTTTGAAAATTGGATGTTGTCGCCTGGTAAGCCAATGACGCGCTTGACGAATGGTGTCCTACCTGGAATCGGCATAAATTGAAAACTGTCCTTCACTATTACTGATGAATGAGACGCGGCATGACTGTGCTTCCAGTTGTAGAAGTTTACTTCGCGTCGTTGAGGTATTATACTGTCTTCTTTAGGTACATTGAATACAAGAATGTCTCCCTGCCTGATGGAACGCCACCCTGGGAACCTATATATTTTATTATTGAGGTATAGCCGGGGACCAAACACCCATTTCTCCACCAGAATATGATCCCCTGGAATAATGGTAGGAAGCATAGAAGCTGTGGGAACATGATAGGTGGTAAAAATAAATACCTTAACCAGAACAGCCAGAGGGAAAGCCAGTATAATGGGTAGAAAATCCTTCCAGGATAATTTTCTACTCCGCTTTTTCACCTCTTCCGCCATTGATCTGGATTGAGAATATTACGAATAATTATTTTAACGGTTTAAAACCTATCCCATCTGCTCAATTGATTCACTGTCGCGCGCATGTCTTTCGGTGGTTCCACCTGAAAATTGCGTTCTTTATTATCGAACGGATCCATAAAACTTAGCTCGCTGGCGTGAAGGGGGGTACGGGTCAGCAAAGGACGTTCTATGGTACCCTTTTCCAGGTGAAACTTACTCTTTCCTTTGACAGTAGAAACCATAAATTCTTTGTGGCGTCCATAGGTAGGATCTACCATAAGTGGGTACCCGATCGATTTGAGATGGACTCTGATTTGATGGGTACGTCCGGTATGGAGTTCAATTTCCAGTAATGCGTGACTCCCATATTGTTCAAGGACCTTATAAGAAGTCTGTGATTCTTTCCCTTGTTTATGGATCACCACCAGGTTCTGATTGGGTAATTTCAATATAGGCTGATCAATCAATCCTTCTTTCTCAGGTAGCCGGCCTTCGACAATCGCCAAGTACTTTTTGACCACTTTTCTATCCTGAAACATTTGATTCAAAATCCGGTGACTTTCCAGGTTCCTGGCAAAAATCATCAGCCCGGAAGTGAATTGGTCCAGACGGTGAACGGTGTAAATCTCTCCGTATCTGTCCCTGAGCAGGCGTTTTAAACTTGTTTCATCTGTAAACCGTTCTGGCACAGATAACAGTCCGGCCGGTTTCGACGCAATGACATATTCCGAATGCTCAAAGATTTTCTGATAACTGCTTTTCCCTCTTTTCATTTATATTTAGTTCACTGAATTTTTTCTTGCCAAGAATATAATAATCCCAAACGATACTACCCCGATAACGACCATCCAGGGCAACCCGTTCTTCTATTCCATGGTCATTTAATAACTTTAAAAAATTTCTCCTTTTCCGCCACATAAGTGGAAATGATTTGTAAAAATGCATATGTGCTTTCCATACTGCAGCAAAATTACCAAAATCTCCCAGAACAATAAATCGTAAAGCTGCTACTCCGTCTAATAAAAACCGTACGACCAGCAACCAGAGCATTACATGCCCTCGTTCATTCTTTAACAGGATAAATAAACTGTTTCTAAAATTGAGAAACGTTTTCTTCGGACTCGAATAATCGAGTGTTCCTCCTCCAAGATGGTAGATTACGGAATCAGGAATAACCGCAATATGTTTTCCCATCCTTTGTAAACGCCAACAAAGGTCAATTTCTTCCATATGTGCAAAAAAATCTGCGTCAAAGCCACCCACAAAATGAAAATCTTCAGACCTGATCAACAATGCAGCTCCAGTAGCCCAGAAAATCTTTTCGATCTGGTCATATTGGCCATGATCCTTTTCAGTGGTTCCCAGGATCCGACCACGACATAGTGGATATCCCAGTTTGTCCAACCATCCTCCCGCTGCTCCTGCGTACTCAAACTCATTGCGTCGATTTAGTGACCGGACTTTTGGCTGGCAGGCAGTATATTTCGGATGATCATCCAGAAAAGTGACCATATGGGTGAGGCCTTCTTCACTAAGTTCTACATCCGAATTTAAAAGGAAATAATATTCTGCCTCTATTTTTTCAAGTGATTGATTGTATCCGCCGGCATAGCCAATATTTTCATTTAACAAGAGTAGAGATATATCGGAAAAGTTTTGTTGCAGATATTCTACCGAGGAATCTGTACTCCCATTATCAGCAATAAAAAGCTTTGCGTAAGTTGGAAGGTAGTCTATTACGGTGTGCAGGTAATTTTTAAGGTGAAGTAACCCATTGTAGTTGAGTATAACAACAGCGACTTTAAGTTTGTATTTCGACCTTTTCCCCATGGAGTATTTTCAGCGTCTTTTCCTGGTCTGCTTTGATGTTTTCCGTCAGTTCTTCCAATGACTCAAAAGTAGCATCTTTACGGACAAAATCGACAAACTCAACCACTATTTCTTCATGGTAGACGTCTTTTGCAAAATTGAAAAGATGTACTTCAATGGACCTGTCACCACCAGAAGGTAAGGTGGACCTGGTACCGATATATAGCATTCCTTTATGTTCCTGTCCATGGATGTGTGCGATTACTGCATATATTCCATTGCCAGGTATCAGTTTCTCAGAGTCGTTGATAGCGATATTAGCAGTTCTGAAGCCAATCTTAGCACCCATTTTTTCACCATGAATTACACTTCCGGTGATAGAGTAGGGATATCCAAGTAGTTTGTTGGCTTGCGTAACATCCCGGTTCCCAAGTGCGCGACGAATTTTGGTAGAACTGATCTTCATGGTTTCTATCTTCTTTTGCGGAAGCTCGGTCACCAGGAAATCTCCTTTATCCTGGTACGCCCGCAAGGTATTTATGTCACCGGCACGATTCAATCCAAACCGGTGGTCGTAACCGATCATAATAGTATGAGGAACGTAGTGTCGCATAATAAAGGACTCAATATATTCATTCGGCGACATTTGTGAGAATTCAATGGAGAAAGGAATGATCACGAGATGATCGATGTGCTGGTGTTCCAATCGAAGAATTTTTTCGTCGATTGGAGTCAGTAATTTCATCGATTTGTCATCGGGGTAAATTATTTTTCGGGGATGTGGATGAAAAGTGGTGACCACAGTCTCTCCATTAATGGAGCGAGCATATTCTGCCATTTTCTCAAAAATAAAAGCATGTCCAAGATGTACACCGTCAAAAGAACCAAAGGTAATAACCGACCTTGGGATCTGTTTTTCTTGAAAAGCTTGAATCGATCGATAAATTTTCATATACTACGCCAAATATGCTATATAATTCAAATGAAGTCCTTCATTTACTAAACGAAGAAATACTATTTTTGTTAGTATACAAAAGTAAATTTAAGAAAACATAAAATTGATATGAACGAAAAACTGATTAGAGAAACGCTTGCAAAGATTAAGGACCCTGTCAATGGACAGTCCATTGTGAATACGCCACACCTTCAAAAAATTGAAATCAAGGATAATGAAGTAAATATAGTGCTGGCTTATAACAACCTGGACCCCGAAATCAAGAATAAACTAAACTTTACCATACTGGAGTCTTTGTATGATGTGATTCCGGAAACGATGGTGAATATACATTTTGAGAATCAGGCACCAAAACCTGATAATCCTTATCCTCATATTAAAAATATCATAGCCGTAGCTTCAGGAAAGGGTGGTGTGGGTAAATCTACGATAGCTGCGAATCTGGCTGTAGGGCTTCAAAGGAAAGGACATGCGGTAGGTCTACTGGATGCGGATCTTTACGGCCCTTCCATTCCGACTATGTTTGGTCTGAAAAATAAAAGGCCACGAGTCAAAGAAATTCATGGTCGTCAACTACTCGTTCCCCTGACTTCGTATGATATTTCATTAATGTCTATTGGGTTTATCCTGGATCCGGAGCAAGCTGTGGTACTTCGAGGACCCAGATTGTCCGGAGTAATCAAACAATTTCTGAATGATGTTTTGTGGCCTGAACTGGATTATTTGATTATTGATCTACCACCCAGTACAGGAGACATCCAGTTGACTATGGTCCAGACAGCTCCCATCACCGGTGCTGTGATGGTTACAACCCCCCAGGAGGTGGCTGTAGATGATGCTATCAAGGCATCGAATATGTTTCGCTTGGAAAGCATCGATGTGCCCATTATAGGTGTAGTGGAAAATATGTCTTGGTTCAGTCCTGCAGAACTCCCGGACAACAAATATTACTTGTTTGGAAAAGGCGGTGGGCAAAGATTGGCCTCTTATCTGGAAGTTCCATTGCTGGGACAATTACCTTTGATTGCGAGTGTAGGTGAGCTGGCTGATCAGGGAAAACCTGCCTGGCTGGCGGACGATCAAATCATGTCTTCTCATTTGGAAAACATTGTTGAACGGACTATTTACTATACACATTTGAGAAATAAGACCTCCGATCCTACTCGGATAGTTAAAATAAAATCGTAATTTTACTACTAAATATATCGGTATGAATAAAGAGGAATTACTGCAGCAGGTGGAAACAGCATTGGATTCAGTAAGGCCGCACCTCAAAGCGGATGGAGGAGATGTTGAAGTAGTCGAGATTTCCGATGATATGACTGTATATGTTAAATGGCTCGGCAACTGTGAATGGTGTTCTATGTCAGCGATGACCATGAAAGCCGGAATCGAACGTTCCATAATTTCCAAAGTTCCACAAATCAAGGCCATTGTCGCTCTAAACGGAGTCGGGATAAAATGACAAGAAAAACATTAATCGATCAGATTTATGCTAAAAAGTCTTGTTTGTCCATTGGATTGGATGCAGATATAAAGAAGATTCCATCGTTTTTAATTGATCAATACGAAGATCCTGTTTTTGAATTTAACAGGCAAATCATTGATTACACGAAGGATTTATGTGTCTGTTACAAGATGAATATAGCCTTTTATGAATCCCGGGGTGTGGAGGGGTGGAATTCTCTGGCAAAAACGCTGAAGTATATACCTTCTGATATTTTCACGATTGCGGATGCTAAAAGGGGAGATATTGGGAACACGTCCAAAATGTATGCGAGGACATTTTTTGATCATTTTGATTTTGATTCCGTTACAGTAGCACCTTACATGGGATCAGATAGTGTAGAACCTTTTCTTGAGTTCAAGGGGAAATGGGTCGTCCTTCTTGCACTGACCTCCAATCCCGGATCGAAAGATTTTCAGTATTTCACAAGCGAGAATGGAGAGGCTTTATATCAAAGAGTAATCCGGGAATCTCAAACCTGGGCTGGATCGGATCATATGATGTACGTCGTGGGTGCCACACATCCGGAAAAACTGAGAGAAATCCGAAATTCTGTTCGCCATCATTTTCTCTTGATCCCCGGGGTAGGTGCTCAAGGAGGAACTGTAACGGAGGTGATGAATGCAGCGCATATACCTTCTGAATGCGGATTATTAATCAATAGCTCCAGAGGTATTATATATGCTGGAGAAGGAAAAAATTTTGCGGAACAATCCCGGAAGGCTGCTCTGGAGCTGCAAAGAGATATGGTCGAATTTCTGTGAGGTCATTTTTCAAATAAAACCGTTTTCACAAGCTCTTCTTAAATATTGCATGTGGATTTACGTAATTATATTCAGCAATTCTTTCAACAGGATTTTTCTGATTCAATCAGTGAACTAGCAATTTTGTTATTGTTTTTTGCAGAATCACTAAATGATCCGGGCATAACAAACTATTTTCATTCTTTAATTCTAATTTAACAGGCATTGTTGAATTAAATTAAATTATTTACGTTCTTATTCATGTAGAACGACGAACAGTTACTGTCTAAAAAACTACCCGGTACTAAAATAGTGCAAACCATTTGTTTTGTATGTTGTTATAAGTAAGAGTATACTGAAATGGGATGGAAAGAACTGGATATCGAACTATATTTATAAAAATTTAACTACAAAAATCTAACCATTATGGCACAGAACAAAAAATCAGGAATTTTATTTTTATTAGGAGCGGCAGTAGGAGCAGCTGCAGGGTACTATTTGAATTCAGAAAGTGGAAGAAAGCTACGAACTGATACTTCAAATAAAGCAAATGAACTGGCTGAAAAAGCTGAGTCCAAGAC
>CAJDXA010000012.1_pt1 | contig 24202 bp, 29 predicted proteins | sample 7391711 | NCBI WGS metagenome assembly CAJDXA01 (sample SAMEA7055748, study PRJEB34461) | soil metagenome | biome: terrestrial ecosystem; feature: Peninsula; material: soil | place: Antarctica | collected 2016
CTCAACCGGAATTCCGGTTTGTATTCTGGTATTGAAGAAATGTAAAAAGGAAGATGATGTGTTGTTCATCAATGCCAGCGAGCATTTTAAGAAGGAGAAGAGACAGAACACCCTTGGAAAAAAGCATATTAAAAACATAGTAGAAACCTATAAATACAGAAAAGAAGCAGAGCGTTATTCTCGCAAAGTTTCAATGCAGGAGATAGAGAAGAATGGTTACAACCTGAACATTTCAAGATATGTGAGTACTGCGGAAGATGAAGTACAAATAGACTTAAATGAAGTGCATGATACTTTAACTTCAATCAATGAACGTATTGAAAAAAAGACAATGGAACACAACGAATTTTTGAAGGAGTTAGGCCTAAAAACGATATGAACCATGATGACGTAGTTAAGTAAGCTTTTTCATATAACTGGTCAATTTGATTGAAGAATGATCCTGCCATATTTACCTGTACGGAGAACAAAATTAGTTTGTAGTGAAATGTTATTTCTGTAAATTCAACATCCATGGAAATAAGGTTTGAAAATGTTGACTTTGCTTATGATAAGAAGAATGCACCTATCATTAAGAATTTTTCATTGAAAGCAGAGGAAGGGGACCGGATTGCTATAAAGGGAGCTTCTGGTTCCGGCAAAACTACCCTTTTTCGGTTACTGCTAGGGTTTGAAACCCCGGATAGCGGAACGATTTCATTTAACGGAGAGCAATTAAATACGTACCAACTTAAACAGTTTCGTAAAAAGACCACCTGGTTACCTCAGGATCTCAATTTGGGTGAAGACAAATTAAAGGATGTTTTTTACTATCCTTTTTCGTTCAAAACGAATGAATCTAAAAAACCGAGTGAAGAAAAGGTCATATCCACTTTTAATGCTCTTGGTCTGGATAAGAGCATTTGGGATAGTAATTTCAAAGATCTTTCCACAGGACAGCGTCAGCGTGTGGGTATAGCCCTTTGCCATTTACTGGACAAGCCCGTTCTTCTTCTGGATGAACCGACATCCGCATTGGACGAGGCCTCCAAACAAAAGGTGGAAAACCTGTTGTTTGGTGATAAACGAATTATCATATCGACCTCGCACGACCCCTGGTGGCTAGAACGCTGTTCGCAAATTATTGAACTCAACATCTAATAAAATTATGGGCATCATTGATATTACATGGGGACAATTGGCGATAGGTTTCGGCATCCTGATAATCCCTGCCTTGATCTTATGGAAATACCGGACCGGACTCCTTAATAAAATGGGGATTGCAGTGGTTCGCATGACACTACAACTGATTTTTGTGGGGTATTATCTGGAGTATTTATTTGAGTACGATAATCCCTGGTTAAATATAGCCTGGATAATCATAATGGTGGTCGTAGCGGATTTTGCAACCATTGACCGCAGCGAGTTAAAACGAAATAAAAATCTCATTATCAGTTTATTTGTAGCAACTTTCTTAGGGATTATCGTTATCGATCTTTTTTTCTTAAAATTCGTAATAAAGCTGCCCAACATACTTGCTGCGCAATATGCTATTCCCATCACGGGGATGGTGCTGGGCAACTGTTTAAGAAGCAACGTGATAGGAATCAATGAATTTTACTACCGTATACGCGAGCACAAAGAGCGCTATCGGTTTTATCTTGCCAATGGGGCCGAACAGAATGAAGCATTATTCCCCTTTTTTCGTACCGCTTTAATAAAATCGGCCAATCCGACCCTGGCATCCATGGCTACCATAGGGCTGGTATCTTTGCCCGGAATGATGACGGGTCAGATATTGAGCGGCAGTTCACCCCTTATAGCCATCAAGTATCAAATAATGATCATGATTGCCATTTTTTCCGGCACTGTACTTTCAGTTTATTTGGGCATTATCTTTTCCAGCAGATTTGTTTTTGATCAACGGAATAATTTAGATGACAGCATTTTTAAAAAATGAATAGATATAAAGAACTTTTTGTAAATCAAGTTAACAGAAACGGAGAATAGGAACTTTTCAAAGAATTGGTGGGACTTTACAACGACAAGAAAAAAATACAGGATGGAATATGGCTACCCTACAGACAGCCCCAAAAAGAAATGGACAGAAGTATAAATGTAGGAAGAGGAAATTACTAAACAAATAATCAAGAAAAAAAAGGCCAGATATGAACTTACTGTAGGTAATATCATGTCAGCACCCCACTTATCCCATCTTATTATAAAGTCCTATCTGACTACAACTTTGGGTCTAAAGAGTGAATAATCCAACGAAAATCTGCCCGGTCCGGTTAAAAATAAAGCGATGAAGGTAAAAAGATAAAGATAACGCAATTCCAGTATAGAGAAATCATCGCCTATGATATAAGCATGGAAAATAAAAATAACGATGAAATTAACAATTAATATGAGGGTGGCCACCCTGGAAAATAATCCGACTATTAATAGTAGTGCGCAGATAAACTCCGCAAATGCTGCAAGGTAAAACGAAAGATTAGCTCCTATTCCGATAGGATCCATGAATTGAATTTCTGAACCCGAAAATATAATGGAAGCCTTGCCAAACCCATGTCCATAAATCAATGCGATTCCAAAAACCAGTCGAAGTATAAGCAGTCCTAAATCCGTACTGTTTTTCCAATTTTTTGTCAAAAATTCCATAATTTTATTGTTTCTTATAAAGCTAGTAAATTTATATGGAAGGAAGAAACATATTAGATCGCGGAAAAGGAAAAGTGGATGGTAATGTGCGATAACCACCTGGTTATGTATTCTCCTCCGGTCGCTTCACTTCCCCAAAGTTTATTATCATCTCGTTCATTATCGTGTAGACGAAGCTTATAAAAATTACCTAAAAGGTATTAAGATATCTCCGTCCTCAATAACTCAGTAACTAAATAACCTATTAACTACATAAACCAGTAACTAAATAACAGGAATAAGTCGCGCTACAAATCCAGGACTCCCTTCCACCCCAACATAGAGGTATCCATCAGGGCCCATTTCAACACTTCTTACACGTCCGATCTTTTTTAATAAGGATTCTTCTTTCACTACTTTCTCTCCCTCCAATACTACCCTGTCAAGAAATCGATATTTCAGACTTCCTACCATAAGATTTCCCTTCCATGCAGGATATCGATCACCCGTAACAAATGCCATACCACTGGGTCCAATGGAAGGAACCCAATAATGTAAGGGTTGTTCCATTCCTTCTTTCCTGACTTTATCGGTGAGAACCGTTCCGTTATAATTGATTCCATAGCATATTACTGGCCAGCCATAGTTCAGACCCTTATTTATAATATTGATCTCATCGCCTCCCCGCGGACCGTGTTCGTGTGTCCATACAGCACCGGTAGATGGATGGATATCCATACCCTGAGGATTACGATGGCCATAAGAGTATATGGAAGCCACCACGTCTGGTTGGTTCACAAAAGGATTGTCTTCAGGAATACTGCCATCATCATTGATCCGGTGAACTTTTCCCAGAGCACGGTCAAGCGCCTGAGGATTTTCGTCGGTTTTCCCACGGTCACCTACTGAAATATAGAGTTTTCCATCAGGTCCAAACTCCATCCGGCCGGCATAATGATGCCTTGTGGCAAAATATGGCTTTGCTTCAAATATCATTTCAGAATTCGTTAAACGATCTCCTTCCAGAACAGCGCGGTTAACCGCTGTGGAAGCCAGAACTTCATCACCTTCTTTCCTGGAAATCGAATAGGAGAGGTAAACCAAGTGGTTATCCTCAAAGTCCGGGTGCAATCGGATATCGAATAAACCACCTTGACCCTGAGCAAGCACCTCCGGGACACCTTTTATTTCCGTCTTATTGCCATTTTCCCCGACACGATAAAGCTGGCCTGACCTGTCCGTCACCAGTAATTCCCCGTTGGGAAGGAAATCCAGGCCCCAGGGAATGCTTATGCCGGAAACCACCGTATCCAGCCGTAGATTATAATCTTCTGATGAATAAACACCCGTCGTATTTGTCTCTCCTTCAAACTGATAGGCGTCCACCATTTCCTTGATTGACAGAATATAATTGGCGAGAGAATCGATCGCCCCCACCGAATAATCAGAAGCATATCCCGGCATTTCTTTATCGGGGATGCCGTAAGTGATTACCTCCACTATGGAATCCTTCTCTGATCCGTATTCCCATTTCCGGTCAGCAAAAGCCGCTATCTCTATACCATGGCAACTGGCACAGGCTTCCTTATAGATCGCTTCAGACTTTTCATGAGGATTGACTTGTGCAACCTGCTTATCAGAGGCGGAGGGTTCACATCCTATTATAAAAAGAAATGATCCGGTTAAAATTAATAACGATAGTGTAATGTTAGACATAGGGTGTTTTTTACATAAGAGATAAAGATAGTCAAAAAATTGCAGTATTTTTGCAGTTAAAATTACAATATTAATGGCATTCCTATTCTCCAGAAAGAAAAAAAAGAAAGGCGGGAATATGCATCATGAATTTATTCCTGTCAAGATATTAAGTGTCAAGCAAGAAACCAGCGAATGTGTTTCCGTGGAATTTGTGATTCCCAAAGAAACTACATCATTTCAGGCTGGCCAGTATCTTACGCTTCGTACTGAAATCGACGGTGAAAAAATGCAACGACCCTATTCACTTTGCAGTGCGCCGCATGAGGAGTCCTGGCGGGTGGCTATAAAGAAAACAGAATTCGGTGTGTTCAGCACCCATGCCCATACGCATTTTTCCACAGGTGATACCATCGAGGTGATGGGTCCTGAAGGGAACTTCACTCTTGATCTGGCTGAGCATAACACCAAAAAATATGTATTTTTTGCTGCAGGAAGTGGAATTACACCCGTGATTTCGCTCATCAAATCCATTCTTTATAAGGAACCGATGAGTACCATCGTGTTATTCTATGGCAATAAGACATTTTCATCTATCATATTTTATGAGGATTTGCAGCGGTTGAAAAATGATCACCAAGATCGATTTGATATCCATTATTTCTTCACCTCAGAGCCTATGCAGGATGAAATGTACTGTGGACGACTTGATGTCTCCAAATGCACTGTACTATCTCAAAAAATGATCCTCCAAATAGAAGAAACGGATGAATTTTTGTTGTGCGGTCCGGAAAAAATGATTTTTGATCTGTCAGACATGTTTAAAGAGCATGGCGTAAGCAAGGAAAATATTCATTTTGAGTTGTTTGAAAGTGCGGCGGGTAATATCCTGAAAAATAAAGAACCTAAAGTTCATACACCTGATGAAGATATGGCAGAAGTCACCATCACGCTTGACGGGCAGAACTATGTTTTGCACGTTCCCTATGATGATCAGGCCATTCTGGAATATGTGTTGGATGAAGGATATCCGGCTCCGTTTTCCTGTTTGGGTGGCGTATGTTGTAGCTGCAGGGCCAAACTCCTGGAAGGTGAAGTAGAAATGATGGCGAATTTTGCCCTGGAAGATGATGAAGTAGAGCAAGGCTATCGACTAACCTGTCAATCACTGCCTCGAAGCTCTAAGATTCATCTGGATTACGATCAGTGACAATGAATGGCTTGAATTAACAACAAAATGCATCACCTCAGCATCAATGAACTTAATAGGAATGTAGGAAATCCATTTAACCAGATTCGCCAATCATCGTGAACGATCCCTTTTAAAATCGAAATCTATGTCTGAAGTCCTCTATCTTGAAGAAAACTCTGTCGCTACAATTACACTAAACCGACCGAAAACACTCCATAGTTTGACGTCCGAGCTTATGAACCAACTTATGGAGTATCTCACTGTTGCGGAAAAAAATCCAGATATCCGCTGCATCGTGATCACAGCCACAGGAAAAGGATTTTGCTCCGGACAGGATTTGAACGAATTTAAATCTGTGGAGGACATTGACTTTGAAGAGACTCTTAAGACCCAATATGAACCGCTCATTCAACAAATGAGGCAACTACCGAAGCCCATCATCTGCGGGCTAAATGGACTAGCTGCTGGTGCCGGATCATCTTTGGCTTTGGCCTGTGATATGATCCTCGCCAGCGAAGAAGCCTACCTTACCCTGGCTTTTATCCACATCGGTTTGATCCCCGATGGGGGAAGTACCTGGTTCCTCCCGCGCATAGCGGGACATCACAGATCACTGAGTCTTATGATGACGGGTGATAAAGTATCTGCACAGCAAGCCCAGGAATGGGGCTGGGTTTATGAGATATATCCGGAGGAAGAATTTCCCGTAGCTTTAAAGAATTTTGCAATCAAAATAAGCCAAATGCCTACGAAAGCTATTGCAGGAATCAAGAAAGCTGTAAACTCCAGTGGAAGCGGGTAAGACAGAGGACTTCAAGGAAGGCATTGCTGCATTCCGGGAAAAAAGACGGCCAACATTTCGGGGTTAACCAAGCTAAGTTCTGCCTTTCGTAAAACCAATGGTACATGTAATAACATTTGGCGCAAAGAACCCGTGGTTCCGATCACGAAGTGAATATTGATGGATCGTTTATATCTTAATCTCATATTCATCCCGATCATCTAAAAAACGAAACTTGTTTCTGATTTTATTCAGTTCTTTCTTTTCCAATTGTCCTGATACAATTCCTGCCTCTTCATCTTCCAATCCTGTAAACCGCTTTCCTAAAGGATCGTGGATAGAACTATGCCCGTTATAGTTGATCTGATTCCCGTCGTTGCCGACCCTGTTAACTCCAATCGTATAACAAAGATTTTCAATAGCGCGTGCTCTCAATAACGTATCCCAAGCCAGTATCCGGCTCTCAGGCCAATTGGCCACATAAATCAAAACATCAAATTCTTCTGTATTCCGGGACCATACAGGAAATCGTAGATCATAGCAAATTAATGGACAGATCTTCCATCCTTTATAATCAACGATCAATCTATTTGTCCCCTTTTCAAAAACTTTATCCTCACCGACATATGAAAAGGTATGTCGTTTATCGTACGTTCTATATTCTCCATCCGGCCATACAAAATACATCCTGTTGTAATATTGATCGTGCTCCTCGACGATTATGCTTCCTGTTATAGCTGCATTTAACCGGGAAGATTGCTTGCGCATCCATTCCAAACTCTTACCTTCTGTTTTCTCTGCACACTGACGAGCATTCATAGTAAACCCTGTTGTGAACATTTCAGGGAGAATAATCAGATCCACCGGTTTATCTTTTAGCTTTTCGACTAGTTTTTCCAAATTATTGAGATTTGCAAGACGGTTTTCCCAGTGTAAGTCATATTGAACGGCTGCCACATGAAGGGTGTCATGATTTATCATTTTAAAAAGAGTGTTAGTTTGTCAAAAACTTAATATCCAGCGTAAAAAAGCATAGGGCATTATAATACTATTATCCAGGCTTCTCTACGGATTTGAAAAAAATTACTGGTGCGTTTCATCCTCTTGCCATTACTATTTATGCATAGGTTGGCTGTATCTCAACCCAAAGATCATGCAATCAGCAGTGTCGAAGGTGTGTAGTCTCATATACGCTATAACTGACCAATGAGATAAGAAGTGATATTCAAATCCGACATTTTGGTATAAATTTTTGCTAGTTTTATTTTCTGACCACAGATAGGCCCCTACCTGTCCAACGAGTTTTAACCTCCCTAAATGAAGCATGACTCCGGGAGCAAGACCCAATGTGGCTCCTGGGGATTCCTCGGTGTTCAATTGCCCCGGTTGTTTTCCTTCTGCACGATTCCACGTCAGGAAATAATCTGTCGACAGAATATAGCCTGCTCTGTAATCATTCCGATACTGCGCCGCCAGCTGCCACATATTGACCCACTGATCCTGGCTTTTATCTTTAATTGCCTTAATCCCGAGACTGGACGCAAGCGATAATGAAAATCCGGAGTGATTTTCCTCTGTCTTCTGCAAAGCTTCACCAGAGTTCTGTCCCCATGAATAATACATCCCCATCCCTGCCGTGGTATAATTGAGACCGCGGTTTGGAAGCTTCCTTGCACCATTTGAGATATGATTGAGCCTAATGTTTCCTGATATCAAAAACCGATCTGATACCCGCCAATCAACCTGTGGAGCAATAGCAAAAAGATTGTTGAGCTGACTACCCAATAAATAAGAATCCAAAATTCCGGCCCTTGTCTGATTAGGTAGGTAAATAATGCCAAAAACAGGATATAGGGAGATGCTCAGGTCTTTCGCATTCCAAAGTTGAAAAGCCATAGCACCCGTCACATACCAGCGGGCAGAATACGAGCCATTATTCACCTCATTCCCTGATTCCGGAGTAAATGTCCCTGCTTCCATGGACACATTCTTCACATTCCACTTTTGCGCCCAAATCCGATCCTGCATGGAGAAATTTATCCACGATACATTAAAATGGGAGGCTGGTGATGAATTTGTGACTCCTCTCATATCCAGATATGGATGATATCCAATTCCCAAAGCATGCTGTCCTTTTGCCGGCCAAGCAACGAAGGCTATGAACAGTAAGTTCAACAGAAAATAAATTGGAAGTCTATTCACGTGCAGGTAATCTGGAGAACCAAAATCGTGCACCCAAGTTAATACTCACAAAGAGAGGGGCTCCTGGCAAAAAATTAGCTGATAGATCCCAATGATCACCCAACCGATAATCAAATTCAATTTCCCCACCATACCACACAAACTTATACTGTAGTCCTTTCCATTGTTTAAAAATATGAGTGTCCTGATATCCCTCCTTAGTATACCAACTTTTGCGATATATGAATGAAGGCCCTAAACCCACACGAATATTGAATTTACTATGTGGGAACATAACCACCCGAAAGCCTATATGTGTATGGCCTGAAGGTAAAAATCCACTGTCTGTATATAAACCTTGTGTAACTTTCCAGGACAACCAGTCATATTTCGAAAACTGTTCATATCCCGCTACAATTCCATAATTTATTACATATTTACCTTCATCATCCAGCCTGGTAGGCATCAGATACCATTGTTCATTTCCATTAGGGTGCATAGTCAACCCAAAATACCTCAAGCAAAAATTAGATTGCCCAAAGATAAAACCACCACTAAAAAGAAATAAAACCATACCCAGCCATCCTTTCATGCTGAAACACTTTTTTTCGCTCCAGTAGCTATCAAGTTTTGTTCGATCATAGCCTTATCCATTATTTTGAAAAACAAAGGCGGAATAAATGTCAGCAACATCATTTGAAAGTACACAAATGGAAGGCGGGGTCCTTTCACCTTATTCGCAGAAGTTGTTCCTGTCTGCACATGGTGGATGGAATGAATAGGCAACATGAATGAGATATAGCAGGTATATTTATAGTAGGAGTTCCATGAATGATGCAGCTTTACCCGCTCATAACCATCTTTTCGCTTTTCTCTTCGAAGTCCATAATGCTGTAGATAATTAGAAATTTCATACATCAGGTAAGCGAACAGACTTTGAATCAAAAAGAAAGCAATGGTTTTACCAGGATGCTGCGCAAGAAGATATATGACGAATAGACATACAATCCAAATAACCGTGTATATATAATTCTCTTTGAAGAGCATCGTCCGCAGTGAACGGGATGGTGTGTCATTAGAAAAATAACTTTTCCTGATCCGGTACCAGAAAGCAGCCGGTATGTATTGATAAATACTTTGACGGTATGGCGGTGAAGTGATGTCTTCCTCAGTTCCGATCAGACGATGGTGATTGTAAACATGATCATTGGCAAAAAACGGCATAGAAACAGTTAAAAGAGATATATGCCCTAAAACAAATTTTAGTTTTTTCTGTCGATCATGGATCCATTCATGGGCCAGCGTGGCGGTAAAAGTACTGTTCATAATAGCCATAACAACTACGATCACCCAGAAGTCAAATGCCCACAAGGTTACTTTTTGGTCCATGAACCAAAGCATATAAATATTGAATATCAGGAAAAACACCGCGCTGATCCATTGAACTGTTTCGACACCTTTATCTTCGTGGAAAAAGCGATATTCGCGACGTAACTCTTCTTCTGAAAATTCCCCCAACCAATAATTGGAGAAGTTTGCGATGATGAGAAATATGATGAAATATACTGGTTGACTAAAATTAATGAAAGCTAAAAACACCAAAATCAGTCCAACAGGTAGTAAGTATTTATACGGCTGCATCATATAGAATGTAGTTTTATTTACTTTACCATGAAATATACCTGAAACACTTCATGAGAGCTTAAGAATCTCAGCTATTTTTTGTCCTGAATGCGAAAATATACTAAATTTATATCATTCGAATTTATAATTTCAACTAAGAAAGATTACCTTAAATAAAAAAGAAGTGATTTTTTGGAGAAAAAAATATAAAAGCCCTGAAGAAAAGTTGAGGCAAAAGGTACGCAAGAGAATCCGGAATCAAAGTCATTTTCTGAAGCACGCCATTGTTTATTTCACATTGCTCTTTTTCTTTCTGACTCTGTTTTACTTCATAAGAGTAGAAGGAGTTATAATTCCATTTTTAATTTTATTTATTTCGTGGGCGGTCGGATTAATATTTCACGGCCTTTCTGCATTTGTATTCAATCGGATCAATTCCTGGGAAGAAACCCGCTATCACCAGAAACTAATCGAACTTCAAATTAATAAAAACCAAATGATGTATCCTCATATCGAATCTGAAGATCCTATGGATCTGAAATCGTATGAACGTCTCCGTCAAGAACTGGATGGTAAATGGGGAGAAGGTGATTTTGTTTGAAGGCAGTCTTAGACCATCCGTCATTGATCGGTGGCAGAGAAGCCCATTGAGTAAGACGAGCCTGCATAACAATAACATATTATTTATAAATGCACTTGCCATCAGCCTTGAGCTTCGTCCTTTGAGCTTAAAGCGTCTCCATCTGATCTGCACTTAACAACCTGAAACTTTTCCTATGTTGGGAACATGAACCCACGGCTACTATTCCTTCACGGTGTTTTCGGGTAGGATAACCTTTGTTTTTATTCCATCCATACGACGGAAATTGGTAATGCAATTCCTCCATATAGGCATCCCGGTAGGTCTTAGCCATTACAGAAGCAGCCGCAATGGATTGAAAAATTCCATCTCCCTTGATAACACATTCGTGTAATATATCTTTATAGGGATAAAACTGATTACCATCGATCAGCAAATATTCTGCCGTTACGGCCATGCTATCTATCGCAAAATGCATCGCTTCAATCGAAGCGCGCAGAATGTTGACTTCGTCTATTCTCCGGGGAAAAACGAATGCCACAGCATAGCAAACAGCCTCTCGCTCAATTTTCCAGCGCAGTGAGTTACGCTGATCAGCAGTCATTTTCTTCGAATCATTAAGAAGAGAATCCGAAAATCCATAGGGCAAAATCACAGCGGCAGCCACAACCGGTCCAGCCAGACAGCCACGACCCGCTTCGTCAAGACCAGTTACAAATCTGAATTTGCGTAAATGATGTTCAACCAATGCCATTCCGCTAATTTATAAATCCATTTAAGAAGTTCCATGATATATACTATATTTATGTTTTATAATCAATCACTCCGGAGTGTCTATTCAAAAGCAAAGTCAGCCACAGAGCCCAAATAACTTTGGAAATGATGGAAGGAAATGATGTACGCCCAATTCTTTTCAGCTTGACCATCACAAATCCTGGCCATCAGCTGATCAAAGCGAATTATTAAGTGGGCTTTAAAGAAACTTGTAGTGCTGAAATAGGGAAATCTGGAGGAGGCACTAAGACTCAGATTACTATGAAGATTCAGATCTATGTCACGTTTACACTTGTTCTAATTTCAAGTCTGTTCCAAAATGGATGTTATGGTCAGGATCTTCAAAAGAAACGTTTCACTATGATAGAGCAACAACTCAAGAAAAGAGGTATATCATCGCCAGCAGTTCTGGAAGCTATGGAAAAAGTTCCCCGCCATTTGTTTGTACCTGAAAAATATCGAAGTATGGCTTATGATGACCGACCTTTACCCATCGGGTATGAACAAACCATCTCGCAACCTTACATTGTCGCTCTGATGACAGAAACCCTAAACCTGAAACCTGGCTCGAAGATCCTGGAAATTGGAACCGGATCGGGTTATCAGGCAGCTGTTTTAGCTCATATGGGACTGGAAGTTTATTCCATTGAAATAGTTCCGGAACTGGCGGTTCAGGCCATTGAAAGCCTCAAAACAGCTGGCTATAAAAATGTGAATGTTCGCACGGGAGACGGATATAAAGGATGGCCGGAGAAGGCTCCATTTGATGGGGTTCTTCTTACAGCCGCACCGGAAGAGATACCTCCGGCTCTACTTAGTCAACTGAAACCCGAGGGCGTCATGGTCATTCCGGTAGGTCCTGATAATGAAGTGCAAACACTGAAAAAGATAGTAAAACACGAAGATGGAATTACGGAAACCAATTTGATCGATGTTCGTTTTGTACCTATGGTTAGAAATGAAAAGTAACTTAATCCTACAAATTTCTTCAATATTATGTTTCTTTGCTTTCAGATATACCAGATTCGTTCTGGTTTATCGGCTGCTCAAAAAAATAATTTTCAGATAGTTTTATTCGATTTGATGTTTAAGGAAAATGTTGACATCGCAAAAACGATCGTCATCAAGGATCAGAAGATTAATTTTAACCGCCGGCAAATCTTAAACTGAAATCAGCTACTGGAACACCATTGGGTCTAATACACTTGAAACATGGATCAATTTACTCTAAATCATAAAACATGGATTTAACTGATGTTTTTCGAAACAATGAAAAATGGATACAGAAAAAGTTAGATTCGGATCCTGACTTTTTTACTAAACAAGGCGAAGGCCAGAATCCGGAATTGCTTTATATTGGCTGTTCAGACAGCCGGGTAACCGCGGAAGATCTCATGGGACTTGGACCGGGTGAGGTTTTTGTACACCGTAACATAGCAAATATGGTGATCAGCAATGATCTTAGCGCTATGTCAGTAGTTGAATATGCGGTCAAGGAGCTCAGTGTGAAACATGCAATAGTATGTGGGCATTATTCCTGCGGAGGTGTTAAAGCTGCCATGCAATCTGCAGATCTTGGTTTACTCAATCCCTGGTTAAGGAATATCCGGGATGTTTACCGGTTGCATCACCTTGAACTGAACGATATCCACGTAGAAAGCAAAAGATACGATCGATTGGTCGAGCTTAACGTTCAGGAACAGTGTGTCAATCTAATCAAAACCGCAGTAGTCCAAAAAGCCATTCGGGAAGAAACCTTAAAGGTCCATGGCTGGGTGTTCGATTTACATACCGGGAAATTAATTGATCTAAAAATCGATTTCCAGGGAATCCTCAGCAGCATCATGGAGATCTACAAACTGGATTAGCTTTGCTTTTAAATCAGTTGTTGAAGAACAATCATTCTCTAATTTTCCAATTTCTAGCAAAGGCGGTATTTTGAGCCTATAAAATGTTCAGAGTGATCCGCATATGATACCGCGAGTCAAACCAACAAAATAGGTAATAAAGTTAAATCATAAAAAAAGCCTGTTCACTCGTAGAAAACAGGCTTTTTTTCCAACAAAAATTTATAACTCTTACGCAGAAGGCTCGCTGGTTTCTTTAAAGTCCTTTCCGTCCCAGCACCCAAGCCACTCCACATCTTTACCTACCTTAATGTAGTTATTGAATGCGTTCACTGCAGCGTTCTTTTCCTTTCGATAAATGGTAATCATCTGATGACCGCTCTTAACATTGAAGTAATAATTTCCCTCACCCATGGTGTAGCTCTTTTTCCGTCTCATTATGTTCTTATTTATGTCAAAATTAAACCGCGATAATATATGCAAATAAAATTGATAAACCAAATATTCTATGGTTTATTCTGCATAGATTCAGAAAATTTGTCCGCAAGCATGTCCATATATGGCAATTGTCCTAATTGATGTAGAACTGGTGCTTCCGTAATTGGGTAATCTTTAAGTATGAATTTCAGATCAATAGGGATGATTATTTCTTTTGGCTTATCACCTATCGTGAATCCATCCTTCCATTCCAGGATACGGTAAGTCTCGTCGCCTCCCACATGAAGTGCCACACTTTCCCCTGCCTCATCATTCAGTTTGTAAGTACCTTCTATTTTGTCAAAAATATAGCTTTTCCAGGCAGGCCAGTATTCACTGGATAGGCTTAATGCTGAACCTGGTTCATGGGTGGCCGGAGTTGTAGCATTCTGCGTTGGATTGACTCCTAAACCGAATGACAGGGAAGTATAATTCCCAGCCGGTACTTCAAATCTCAAGGTTTGTTGTATTTCCTGCACAGCATCGCCACTTATATTCTGCAGAAAAGAAATGTGGAGAACATCAAGCATGGATAAACTTTCTGACTCACTATTCAATTTAAAATCGGATAGATAAAAACTGACTTTGCTAAATCGCATTTGAACCGAATCATTCAGTCTATAAAGTTCGTTCTGACTGGCTAAAGGCTCCCCTCCATACTTCAGTTGAAAAACGAGATTCAATTTATTCCCCGTATTCTTTGTGTCCTTGTCACAGGAAAAGAAAGCCATTGCCATCAATACCACTAAAATTGCTGTTCTCATACGGTTCTAACGCAAATGCAATGGCATTGTTTCATTGCCATTGCAGACTTTTGATCAAGGTATCCATATCGGCCTGGATATAATTCAAAACCGGTGCGATGGAATCAGGATTAGGTCTGGCATCAAAGTACAGCGCGGCTCTTAAAAAGTGTTTTGTAGTATCCGTCAGAAAGAATTGATAAGGAGAAGCAACAGGTCCCCGGAGATAAAAAGACATTCCAGTTTCCCGCCCATCCTTTAGTAAAGGGTCTTCTTTTATGGAACTCGCAACGGAACTATGTTCGTAGACCATTCGAAAGCTTTCGTTCGTAAGTGCATCATACGTGTGTTCGCGGCCGATGGGATAATAAGTAAAATGGACATTGGCATTCAGATCTTTATATTTCAGATCAAACCAACAATCATTCTGAAGCTGTTCATCAAAAAACGTGCTCCGGTCATTGATCATAGCATAGACTGATTTACGAAAGGTAAATCCACAATCTGATTTTTCTGTTACCATTTCATATTGATGCGCCGGAAGTTCGACAAAGGGATACATTCTTGGCTTGGGCGAAATACCCATACTTTCATCCGATTGGCATCCGATAAAAAGAGTACATAGAAAAATTGGTATAATTAGTCGCATTCCTACTTTAGAATGGCAAATCATCTTCTTCCTCCTCAGAATCAAATCCTGTTGAGGAATCTGAGCTTGAGCTATCTGAGCTAGAACTAGTTGAACTACCTCTGGATTCAAAGGGATCATTCTCTTCCGAAGGAAAAGGCGTACCTCCCTGACTATCCCGTCGTTCCAATGATCGCATGGTATTCGCAACCACTTCAGTGACATACCGGTCAGCTCCGTCTTTGTCCTGATACTTCCGGTGAGTCAACTTACCTTCTATGTAAACCAGACTGCCCTTCTTTAACTGTCGCTCGGCGCTTTCAGCCAGATACCGCCACAGAATAACATTATGCCATTCGGTCGCGGTCTGCCATTCATCATTTTTATCACGGTAATTCTCATTGGTCGCCATGGTAAACTTGGCGACTTTGGTTCCACTTTCCAGTACGCGGACTTCTGGATCCTTCCCCAGATTTCCCACTAAAATTACTTTATTTATCATAATTCATATTTAAATCCAATTTACAAGAATTCCTGCTTAAAAACAACCGAAGAGGTCGCGGCAGTGCAAAGTTCACCAAATCTTCTGAGGGCACCATGACGATTTCGCCTTGCTGCTCCCATACTGCAGGTGGTCCATTTAGTTGGTAAAGATAAATATTCAGCTTACGATGTGATAATATCCACTCCATTTTTTCCAACAAAAGTAAATTAGGAGGTGATACTTTGTCAGTTGATTCAATGGCGTTCTTAAAGTTCTCTTGATCATTGATGACGGGAAACAAATATAAGTTCTTCCAAATATTGGATTGTTTATTTTGAATCATGGCTACCCGTCCATCTTTCACATACACCCCGAAATAAAGCCATCGTTCCTGTTTTTTCTGAGATCTGGATTTGACTGGTAGTTGATTGACCTTATCCATTTGATAAGCCTTGCAATAGGACTTGGCAGGGCAAAGTTCACACGCTGGTTGTCCGGGAACACACATTATGGCACCAAAATCCATAATGGCCTGATTAAACTTAGGTGAAGGAATGTGGGCTACAGTTTCATTAACCAGAGTCTGGATATACCTGTGAGTCGCAGACGAATTGATTTCCTCAGAGATATTGAAATATCTGCTCACAACCCGCTTGACGTTTCCATCCACCACTCCGATCTGTTCACCAAACGCAAAAGAGGCTATAGCTGCAGCTGTATACGGGCCTATCCCCTTTAATTTCTGTAGATCGGTCGAGTTATCAGGAAAAACACCCTGAAGTTCATTATGAACGTGGCGCGCTGTTTCATGTAAATTTCGAGCCCGGCTGTAATAACCCAACCCTTCCCATACGACCAGCACGTCTTCCAAAGAAGATTCCGCAAGCGTAACAAGATTCGGAAAATTTTGAATGAATTTTTCGAAATAAGGGGTGCCCTGACCAACGCGGGTCTGCTGTAAAATAATTTCAGCGATCCATATAGGATACGGATCGCTGAAATTCTTCCATGGCAAAGGCCTGGGATTGAACCCAGACCATTCCATGATTATTTTACCAAATCGGTTTAATTCATCTACAGCCGGTTGCGGCTTGATTTTTCGTGGATGCACGATGTATCGTGTCAATAAGACGTGATAATTACGTCTCTTAACTGGCTCTTGATTCTAATTCATATATATTACTGTACTGAACCTTGATCTTTTCTTTCAGTTCCTTACGTGCAAAATATATTCTGCTTTTTACGGTTCCCAAAGGCAGGTCAAGTTTCTCTGCTATCTCATGGTACTTAAAGCCTTTATAGTACATGTAGAAAGGTTCTCGCAAAGATTCTGGTAACTCATCGATGATTTCAAAAAGTTCTTCCATAAACATGGAAACTTCTCCTTTGTTGAAAATATCTTCCTCCCCACTGTTTATATAATACAGATTGCTGGTATGGTCTGATATTGTATTGTAACGTTTACGTCGTCGGTAATTATTGATAAAGATATTCTTCATGATTGTCATCAACCAAGCTCTGAAATTTGTCCCTGGTCGAAACTTTTCTTTATTACTAAACGCTCTAAACGCAGTTTCCTGAAATAGGTCATGAGCTGCTTCATCGTTTTTAGTAAGAGAAAACGCAAAGCTTCGTAAAACCTTGGTCTGTTCATCAAATTGGTTCGAAAATTCTAATCTGGACATGATATAATATTTTTATTTATGAACTGATACAAATATATAGTTTGTTCAACGAAATACCTAATTTAGTTGAACAGAAAACTCTTAAATTAGTGTTATAGTCATTAACGATCTCCTAATGGTGCTGATAATCAGCACATTGAATATAATTTAACGTTTATGTCAGATTGAATATTGAACGACTAGCGCTGAGCCGATTTAAACATAATAAAGGTTAGAAACCCAAATACTATATTGGGTAGCCACACACCAAGCGCAGGGGGAACAACCGCAGAATTGGCAAAGGTGATACTGAATTTGGAGAAAAGAATAAAAAGCGCACCGATAAGAAGTCCGGCTGCTAAATGCAGACCCAGGCCACCTCGGACTTTTCTGGATGAAATGCTAACTGCCAGGATGGTAAGAATAAAAGATGTAACCGCATCAGCTGTTCGTCGATGGATTTCAATCCAGGATGTTGTGACGTTGGAAAATCCTTTAAGCCGCTGTTCTTTTACTTTCTCATACAACTCGATGGTCGTATAGGTACGTTCGAATTCATCGATCTGGATAAAATCGTCAGGCTTTATATAAAGAGTGGTATCCAGATATTTATTCTTAAAAACTTCCAGCTGTTGGTGGTCATCGTCAAAAGAGCGTATAGAATAATCGTACAACTTCCATTGAAAGGGGGCCTCGACAATTTCCATTTTATTTGCCTTGATAATTTCCACAATTTTTCCACCCTCCATTTTCTCCAACTGTACGCCATATCCAGAAGTATCAGTAGGACGATATGTACGAATATAAATCATGGACTCCGGTGTCAGCATTTGCTGGATGTTGCTCTCGCGGATCTTCTTCTTATTATCGCTGAGGTGATTCGCTATAAAAACGATACGTGACTTCTCTCCATAGGGAATCAGAAAATGATTAGCGACCAGATGAATCCCGGATACGATTATGCCACCAATAATATAGGGATATAAAAATCGATTGAAACTCACGCCTGCATTAAAAAGAGACAATATCTCACTATTCTTGGCTAATCGGGAAGTAAAAAATATCACACTAATCAATATGAATATTGGCCATATGGTACTGTCAATAAACATGATGAAAGGGATAAAATACTCCCGGATTATTGTTCCGGTGGGCAGTTGTGTGTCCGCAAGCTTCTGGACCTTCTCACTAAAATCAAAGACCACTGAAACCGCTGTGGAAAGCAGAACGGTAAAGAAAAAGGTCTTTAAAAATTTCCCCAGGATGTACCGGTCAATAATTTTCATTTACAATCTTTGACTGTATTGCAAAGTAACTTTTTCTTTCCACGGCATAAAATCTCCTTGATCTATTTTTTCACGTGCCGTTCGTACCAGTTGCAAATAAAAAGTAAGATTTTGTATGGTGGCGATCTGACCTGCAAGCAATTCCTTGCTCAGAAACAAATGTCGAAGATAAGATTTACTATGCCGCTTACTGGTCAATGCCAGGCTGTCTTCATCAATAGGAGAATAATCTTGTTTCCATTTTTCATTCTTGATATTTATGATTCCAGCATGGGTATATATCAGGCCATGTCTTGCATTTCTCGAAGGCAATACACAATCAAACATATCTATGCCCAGGGCAATGTTCTCCAACAAATTTGCTGGTGTCCCTACACCCATAAGATACCTTGGCTTGTCTGCCGGAAGAATACTAGTGACCACTTCTACCATAGCATACATTTCTTCATCCGGCTCACCTACGGACAATCCACCAATCGCATTAATGGGAGCATCCTTTGAAGCTATGTATTCAGCAGACTGCTTACGAAGATCAGCATACACACTTCCTTGCGCAATCGGTGCCAGGCATTGCTCATATCCATATAAAGATTCTGTGGATTCAAAACGATCTATACAACGATCCAGCCATCGGTGCGTCATATGCATAGAGTTGCGGGCATAGGTTTTATCACATGGATATGGAGTACATTCATCGAAAGCCATTATGATGTCGGCTCCTATGGTTCGCTGAATATCCATAACCGATTCCGCCGTAAAGAAATGTTTTGATCCATCTATATGACTGCGAAATTCCACGCCCTCTTCGTTGATTTTCCGGTTTTTACCCAATGAATAAACCTGATAACCGCCGGAGTCCGTTAATAAAGGTTGGTTCCAACTATTAAATCGGTGTATTCCGCCTGCATTACGAATGACTTCCAGTCCGGGCCGCAGATACAAATGATACGTATTTGCCAGGATAATCTCAGCACGGATGACATCTTCCAATTCATCCATATGAACTCCTTTTACAGACGCTGCGGTACCCACTGGCATGAAGATCGGTGTTTGTATCACTCCTCTCGGGGTATGTAACCGTCCGGAACGAGCCTGCGAGAAGGGATCCCGCTTTTCTATTTCAAAGGTAAAACTCAATAGCTATACATTTTTCCGGGATATGTTAATGAAGACCGCAAAAAATAAGGAAAAGCTCATTAAAGCGGAGCCACCAAAGGATATAAAGGGTAATGGAATACCTATAACAGGGACCATTCCAAGGGTCATTCCTATATTTATAAAAACATGAAAAAACAGAATCCCTGCTAATCCATATCCAAAATTTGTCACAAATCGAATACTGGATTGTTCTGCCACATAAAGTATTCGGAGAATCATAATCATAAAGATACCAAGAATCAAAATAGAACCCATAAATCCTTGTTCTTCACCTACGATACAAAAAATAAAATCGGTCGTATGTTCGGGAACATAGTTAAGTTTTGTCAATGTTCCCTGCATATATCCTTTCCCATCCACCCCACCGGAACTAATCGCCATCTTAGACAAAACCACATTGTATAAGCTTCCTCTGGGATCACACCGTTCAGGATGCAGCCATACGTTGAGTCGGTCCTGCTGATGCGGCTTCAGAACATTGAAGAAAACGTAGGATGTAGTGTAGGATAGAGCGGACAAAGCCACCATCGTAGTAGACACCATGGCTACGATACGCAATTTGCCTTCCCTGATGGTTAAAAGAGTCATTACAACCGCAAATGCACCATCAATCAGTAAAATTAGGATGTGAAGATCATTCTTGATAAGTACGATATTGGCTATGGCTAGCAGCAAAATACTTCCTATCCAATACCGGGAAAAATTGTACTGAGATGCATAGACAAACATGAGAACAAGTAATAAAAATGCCAGTGTACTGCTTACATTAAAACTGAGTGTCATAATAAACACAGTCCCCAGTAATAAAATCACGACAAAAGGCAGCACATTCATACCATTGCGAAACAAGACGAAGCTAAAGGCAAAAAATACCAGGGCAGAACCTAAATCAGGTTGGATTAAAATCAGCAATACAGGTAATCCTATAATTACCATAGTAACCATCATAGAACGAAAATTGGAGATTTTTACCGAAGGATTGGCCAGATAATTAGATAGAGACAAACAGGTGGCAAATTTTGCAAACTCTACAGGCTGTATGGAAAAATTGCCCATACTGATCCAGGCTTTAGCTCCATTGATCTCTGTACCTATCACCAGAACCAAAATCAAAAAAAAGACACTTACTAAATAGATGGGTAAAGAAAAAACATTCCAGAATTTTTTTTCTATCAACAGGGCAGAGAAAAACACCAGAACTGAAGCAATCGTCCAGAAGGTCTGCATACCTACGGCCGTATTAAAATTCCAAATGTTCACCTGGCTCCATGATGTCGCAGGTGTAGCTGCTACCTTGATGAACCAACCAATAATGATAATGCCAAAAAACAAGGCGAATAACAACCAATCATATGTTGAATTGCTCTTTGTTTTCACTTTTCACGCAATTTTTTCCGGCATTCAATTACCTTATCAATAGGCACTGTAGCATTGATTAATAAAGCTTCAGGAAAATCCTTTCGAATGCGGAATAATAATTGCGTTGCACTGGATTTGGTTATGAATGATCCTGCATAAAGCCTGTAATAAGGCTGATCATGTTCCCAGTCATGTGGAATAAAGCCATAAGTCATATTAAAATTTCTCTCGGTTCTTTCCATCTCCCGGCGGTCGGTTGTAAAGAGATACTGTATCCGGTATCCAGGTATTTCAGAATTATCGCTAAATCTCCTCTTATATTCCTCCATCGCCTGTTGAATATGTCCAGTCTCTACGAACAATACTTCTTGTGCATGACACCAATCTGAAGCAATTAAAAAGGTCAGGAAAAATAATACAGCCTGAATTCTATTCATATTAGTCTGGTTCTAAAAAGTAGTTTATTACTGAATTTTAAAAATAATGGTATGGGTTTGATCCAGCTTAAGCTGCAGACAGGTTTCAAAGTGATCTTTATCTTGTATTTCCACCGGCAGAGAAGGAAGGAATCGTACCTGCCATAATATTGTACGGCGGACAGACAAGAAATTGCTGATTCCCACATTTTTCGCAAGAAAGATCAATGACACGCCACAAAAACATCTTATTTGTTTTTAAATCATCTCTTATTATCAATACTACCTTTTACAGTGGTGAGCTAGTTCCTATGCGGTCTGCTCCTAGTTCCACCAATGCTCTGGCTTGCTCAAGTGTCCTGATTCCTCCGGCTGCTTTAATCTTCAAATCCGACTTACATACTGACTTCAAAAACGAAACGATCTCGGGTGTAGTATCCCCGTAAACTCCTGTAGCCGTTTTTATATATTCGACATTGTGCGTTATACAATACTCTACAATCCTCTTGAGTTCATCCCTGGTAAGCAAATTATGATCAGCTATTAATTTCAGCTTTGCATTTTTCACTCTACAGATACTGGATAGACTGTCTATCTCCCGATCCACATAAGACCATAATCCGGTTTTGACAGCACTCACATTGAGTACAGCATCGATTTCCGTAGCACCATCACTCACAGCCTCTTTTATCTCTTCTGCCTTGCTCTTATAAGAATCAAAACCATTGGGGAAACCAACAACGGTACAAATTTTAAAACTTTCCTTTTCTACTCTGCGACGAATATGCTCAATAAAGAACGGCGGTACACAAACCGAATGATATTCCATTTCGAGTGCCCTGTTGACCAATTGGTCAATATCCTCATAAACACTATCAGGCTTCAGTAGAGTATAATCAATTCGTTGACGGATATTCATGTAACTAGCTTTGCAAGCCCGAAAATAACTAATTTCTAGTTAAACTCTTCCATGGCATTGTTTATATTTTTTTCCGCTGCCACAAGGACATGGATCATTTCGTCCAACTTTCTTCTCGTTTCGTACGAAAGTTTCTACTTTCTGTGGTTCTCTTCCTGCGTTCTCTGCTGCTCTTTTGACTGCCTGCTCTTCCTGCGCACGACTGGTTCGCATCTTGCTCAGATCTGTTCGTTCATTCCTGGCTTCGCGAATATCACGTGGTTCTTCGATCATGATCTTACCACCCAGGATCCAGCCAGAAACCTCTCTGTTAATCTTATAAATTAATTCCTCGAATAGATTATAAGCTTCCATCTTGTAGATCACCAATGGATCTTTTTGTTCGAAGGACGCAGCTTGAACCGACTCCTTGAGTTCATCCATGTACCGGAGATGTTCTTTCCAGTTATCATCAATCAGGGCCATCGTTACTGTTTTTTCCAGATCCCGCATGATGGAATACCCTTCGGTATCCACAGCTTTTTTAAGGTCTGCCGTGAGATTGAGGACTTTCGAACTTCCGTCAGAATAAGGTAGGGTAATTCGTTTGTATCTATTTCCCTCATTTTCATAGACATTATTGATGATAGGAAGCATAACACTCTTGATGTAAGTCTCTTTCTCTTCGTAGAATTTCCAGACATCCTCCCGGTAGTGATCAGCTACCTTATCCACGGAATTCGTGTTGAAATATTCTTCTTTAATATCCGGATCATACCCTATTTCCCGTAAGGAAGCCTCTCTGAAAGAAGTATAGTCACCTGCCGATTTGTGTTCATACACGAGGCTTTCCACGAAACCATCGATCATGTTACGAAGGTCCACGATTAACCGATCTCCCGTAAGGGCATTTTCTCTTTTCTTATAAATAGCCTCCCGCTGGATATTCATAACATCATCGTATTCCAGCAATCTTTTCCGAATTCCAAAGTTATTTTCTTCCACCTTCTTTTGTGCTCCTTCGATCGACCTGGTCATCATACGGTTTTGGATGACTTCACCCTCTTTTAACCCCATTCTATCCATGATCTTGATAGCACGTTCATTCATAAACAAACGCATCAGGTTGTCTTCCAAAGACACGAAGAACTGAGAACTACCAGGGTCTCCCTGACGTCCCGCACGACCACGTAACTGTCTGTCCACCCGACGTGAATCATGACGCTCCGTACCTATGATTGCCAAACCACCAGCTTCTTTTACTTGCTTGCTGATCTTGATATCCGTACCCCGACCAGCCATATTCGTTGCAATGGTTACACGGCCCGGTTTTCCAGCTTCTGCAACTATTTCAGCTTCCCGTTGATGTTGTTTGGCATTTAACACATTGTGAGCTACATTAGCCAGATTCAACATCCGACTGAGCTTTTCCGAAGTATCCACCGATGTAGTACCAACCAGCACTGGCCGTCCGGCTTCCGTCAACTCTTTTACTTCATTGATGACTGCACTATACTTCTCACGCTGTGTTCTGAACAGATAGTCATCACGGTCATCTCTGACGATGGGCTTATTGGTAGGAACCACCGATACGTCCAACTCGTAAATTTCCCAAAGTTCACTGGCTTCTGTCTCGGCAGTTCCCGTCATACCGGAAAGCTTATGGTACATTCTGAAGTAATTTTGTAATGTCACCGTGGCATACGTCTGAGTCAGCTCTCCTACTTTGACATTTTCCTTGGATTCAAGCGCCTGATGCAGCCCATCTGAATAACGCCGTCCTTCCATCATCCGTCC
>CAJDXA010000059.1_pt2 | contig 23658 bp, 19 predicted proteins | sample 7391711 | NCBI WGS metagenome assembly CAJDXA01 (sample SAMEA7055748, study PRJEB34461) | soil metagenome | biome: terrestrial ecosystem; feature: Peninsula; material: soil | place: Antarctica | collected 2016
CAAATTGAACAGGGGGGCGATGAACAACCCATTGGTCTTGGCGGTCACCTCAATAATATTACCGGGAACAGCTGGAATCAAAAGACTCAATAATATCACTACCACTCCAACCGCTGCACTACTCATTCTTATACTGGTTAGGGTACTTTTTTCCGAATTCAATATATGTGGAAGCAAATCGATTGCCAGCACCGAGCTCGTCGCATTTATCCCGGAAGAAAGACTTGACATGGAAGCAGAGAACAATGCTGCAATTACCAGCCCTGACATACCCATGGGAAATTGATTGGCAATAAAATGAGGAAACAGAAAGTCAGTATCAACAGCTATGTTAATTCCAGCAGGTAATAGATTGGGTCTGGCATCGTAAAATTTCATCACTGAAAATCCAACAAACATTAACAAAAGAGTCATGACCATCATTCCGGCCTGAGTGACAGCAAAAGAAGTCCGGGCTGCTTTCAGGTTTTTGGTGGAAAGAAATCGCTGTATTGCCATTTGGTCAGATCCAGTCGTACACACCCACCAGGTCACGGTATTGACAAAGGCAAAAAACACCGTCAATCTTACATAGGGGTTGAAATTAAACGTATCGATTTTTGGCCAGTGAGCTGACCAGGAAGTTGGTACGAGATTACCTACACCTCCAAATTGATTTGCCACTATACCAATCGTAAATATCGCGCCGATTATAAGTATGGCAAATTGGATCACATCAGTGAGTAAAACGGCTTTCAGTCCACCCATGGCCGTATAGGCAATCGTAATAAGGCCTAAAATGACCGTGATGAGAAAAATGGTTTGATCACCCCACCCCATCATCACCACCATCGCCTTGGAAGCCAGGTAAATCAACAAGGCCATCCAGACAATCCTGGTGACAAGAAAAATCACTGATGCAATCTTTCGAACCTGATGACCGAGAGGTTTTTCAAGAATCTCATAAGCACTGATGACATTCAGATTCATAAAGAAAGGGATAAGAAAATAGCTTCCAATTATAAATATGATAGGAGCAGCAGAGATAGAAACCAAAGCCATCAAAGGACCGTATTTAATGACTTCACCGGCAATAGCCAGATAGGTGATAGCACTAAAAAACGATACATACATCGAAATTCCTGTTACTACCGGATTAGCATCCCGGCCACCGAGAAAATAATCTTCTTTACTTTTCTGGTAATATGAATAAACCCATCCTATTCCAAGCAATAAGAGACCGTAGACTCCCAGAATCAACCAATCCAACCAGCCAATATGATCCTGAGTATACTGTTCATTAGCCAGCCATGCCTGAGCGGCAGAGATCTTTACATCTGTATTCTGATCATCAAATCCCGATTTAATAAAAGCTACCAAATCCTTATTGCCCTTCCTGGCAAAAGCCTGATACAACTCATAACGCTCATAATCCAGTCCATTCCGATAGGACCTCAAATCCTCCAACCACTGCATTTCATCGGAAGGCGGTGCATGTTTCCAAAGAGTACTGGCCAGATATATCCGAAAAGGATGAGCTTTATCCAGATTCATATAGAACTCTTTCATTTTTTCATAAACGTGGATAGGAATTTTTTCAATGAATCCAATCCCATAAGCGGCGTACCGGTATTGAAGGGTGTCCAGTGAAGATAAATAATTTGCCAGTTTTTCGATTTCCTCTTTACTGCCCGAGTTAGCCAGCACCCATTGAGCCATGGTTGCAATCCCCCCTTCTCCATCTCCTGCTATTTGCTCTATTTCCCGATCCGGAAAATACAATCCAAGCTTCCCTAGTGTTTCGAGAGCGACTAAACGGGTGTGAAGGATATCTGATTCGTGAAATATCTCAAGTACCGCCTGTCCCAGACTGTCATACATGACACTATCCTGTTTATTCATCCGGGCCAGAATCCGGAGGGCTCCAATCTTTTCGGAACCTTTGGAAAGTAGGTAATCCTGAAAGACAGTATCAGCACCTGTTTTAAAATTATTGAGGATAAGTGCTTCTGCTGAGTGAATACGCACCCAAAAGCTTTCTTCCTCATTATGCAATACCTCCTTTAAAAAATCAGCATAATCCGGCTCCTGTGATTGATTCCATGCATTTGTATAAGAACAAATCAGCAACACTACTAAAAAGAAAAAGTGGGTTTTAATTTTCAAAATTTAGTCCATTCATTATGATGTATATTGGATAGCTTTACTATTCGCCCATATAAGCATGGTTCAAACTAACATCCCAAATATTCGTTTTTTATCCAGACAATAATATTACTATTAGATTAAATAATGATACTATTTTCCTGAATTTCGAATTTATAGTTTGGACCCAATCTTTAACTCATCACTTATCGATTGCTCATTTAGCTATAGTTTAGACTAAAAAACTTACTGCACTCATAGATGTACATGTGTACTATATTGGCTGGCAGATCCATACGGTCAAAGATAGAGTGGATTTCATGCCTCAATTTCGGGTTTGCTGGATGTTTATGGTTTGATGTCCGCGGGCGATGTGTCAGAAGAACCGGTAGCGTTTTTCATTTTTGAGCCTGTTCACCCAAATCTGCCAAGTTTCCCCACAGTCTATTCAGAAGCGGGTTAAGTCAGGAAATTAAATAGGATTATAGTTGTTAATGCAAGGCGGTTTAATGGCTAAAGACAATTCATACAATAAAGTTATCACAGTAGACTTAAACACCACGGTTACACTTCATCAAAAAAACCAGAATAGTTCGGTCTTTCTTGATTAACGACTTTCGGGAGTGGACTCAAATTTTATTATTCACCATTAAAGACTATCCGCCCTTTAACCATGGCCATCGACACCTGGACATTTTCATCAAAGAGGATAATATCAGCATCCTTCTTTGGCGTGATCGAACCCTTGTGTCCATCTATTTTCATTATCCGCGCTGGAACCAGACTGGCCATTTTCACTGCTTCCACCAAGGTTACATTCGCTTTTTCCATGATAGTCCGGACGGTGCGGTCCATCGTAGCAACACTTCCAGCGAAAGAGGATCTGTCAAGCAATTTGCTACCCCATCTTCTACGATGACTCTCAAGCCATCTTCTTTGGTACCCAGGATACTGGGTCCTTCACCCATACCCGCAGCACGCATTGCATCAGTTATTAGGGCAGTACGATCGGTTCCTTTGACCTTCAGAATATATTGCAATAAAGGAGCCGGTAAATGGATGCCATCTCCGATGATCTCCACATCCATGGCATCTATCAAGTAAGTAGCTTCTATCGATCCCGCAAACCGGTAAGCATTGCGCCTGGTAACCGTGGACATGGCCGAATAGAAATGCGTCGCCAGGCTAAATCCTACCTCATGAGCCCGGACTACGTCTTCATATATGGCATCAGTGTGAGCAATAGCCGCCAAAACACCGTGCTGGCGCATAAAAGCGCCAAATTCCATTGCTCCGGGTAGCTCCGGTGCTATGCTCCATCTTTTGATAAAGGGGTATTCACGTAAAACATATTCGTATTCTGCAGGATCTGGATTCCTGATATAACGGGGATCCTGAGCTCCTTTCTGGCTCATGGCCAGATAGGGGCCCTCGATGTGAACCCCCAAAAACTCTGCGCCTTTTGTATTTTGTTCATCTGCCTCCTCATATACATCGAGTGCTTTGAGAAAATCCTCCCATTTACCAGATAAAGTAGTGGGAAACATTCCCGTCGTGCCGTACCGGGCATGCGTCTGTGCTATGTTCAAGTACGCATCGACGGTTCCTTCCATAAAGTCACTGTCACCACCCCCATGCACATGGATATCTATAAATCCGGGAGAGATATATCGCCCCTTCGCATCAATCTTGGGAACATCCGGCAAATCTATCTTTTCTTCATATACTTCCTGAATGACGCCATCCACCACTAAAATGCTCCCATCAGGGATCTGACGGTGTGAAGTCAATACTGTGCCATTGTGAATAAGAAAGGTTGAATGTTCCATGAAAGTTACGTTACGTGAGAATGAAAATTAACTATTTTTCTGAATAAAGACTGGCAGATTCCTTATCGAGATACATGTAGCATCGGTCATGTTCCTGTAAGATACTGGCGGGCACTTCCGGTGTCACCTCTCCGGTCAATGAATTGACTACTGCTTCCGCTTTCCGCTTATCAGGAACACTGCAGATAATAACATCGGTAGCCATAATCTGCTGAACTGACATAGAAATAGCTTGCTCGGGTACATCATCCAGAGTAGGAAACCAACCTTCTCCCATTTGCTGAGCACGGCAGGCATTATCCAGATTAACCACCAGATAAGGTTCAGTCGTCTCAAAATCTGCCGGTGGATCATTAAAGGCCAGGTGGCCATTTTCACCAATACCGACAAATCCCACATCAATAGGATGCTTCTTTATCAAATCATTGAGTCGCTGGCATTCTTCCTGAGGATCCTCCTCTCCATCAATAAGGTAATAGGCTTTTAACTCCGGTACATGATCGAGAAACCGTTCTTTTAGATATTTTCTAAAACTGGCTTTGTGTGTGATCGGAAGACCAATGTATTCATCAAGATGAAACATAACTACCTTGGACCAATCGATCTCTTTGTCAGCGATCAATGTGTTCATAGTTTCAAATTGACTGGTTCCGGTAGCCAAAATAATATTGGCAACACCCTTGTCAGAGATTACCTTTTTCAATAACTGAGCACCTAGCTCTCCAGCTTTTCGTCCCAACTCCCTGGGATTTTTCTCTATATGAATTTCCATTTCTTTTCTTTCTTTTTTAATTTAAAAATATTTACACTTTAGGTTTCCATCCTTTTTCATAATTCCTTGACCACAATTTCATAGCTTTCTTATTCTTCAAAATATGACCATTACTGGGATCGGTATTAAGAGAATCCTGGGTTCGCACTGAAATATTCCCCAGCTGACAAAGTAGAGTACTGATGTGTCCGCTTACAATATCAGAATTCAGTTGCGAACCTGATTTGATGGCTTCAAAAAAGTTCTGAAAATGCATACCGTCTAGAACTTGCGATGGATTCGCCTTGTTCAGAGGATCAACTTCCACTTCGTTTTTAACTTCCTTTATAAGTTCATTCTTGAGACCATATACCTTATAGGCATTTCCTCCGCCTATCATAATGGATCCTTCCTCTCCGTAAAAGATTACACCCACGGCGGCATCTTCTACATAACGTCCATTACAGCTTCGACCTTCCCAGGTCATAGAGCTTCGATTACCAAATTCATAATTAATCACTTGCGTATCCGGCGTCTGCCAATCATCATCATACCGGTATCTGCCACCGACAGAGCTCACCAGTGTAGGATAATCTTCCTGAAGTCCCCAGCGCATAAGGTCAACCATATGGGTGCCATTATTCAGCGCTTCACCCGTTCCCCAATTCCAAAACCAATGCCAGTTATAATGAATTACATTGTCTCTGAAAGCTTCCCTTGGAGCAGGCCCCTGCCAGAGTTCATAGTTCAGCCATTCTGGCACTGCTACTTCTTTCCCCTTACCGATCGACTCCCGGTTGGCAGCGTACCATCCCTTAGCAAAATAAACTCTGCCTATTTCCCCATCGTGAACGGCCTGGATCGCTTTCTTGACATTGGGCCAGGAACGGCGTTGATTACCCATCTGAATGACGTTCCCATATTTTTTCTGTGCCTCAATCAACCATTCTCCTTCCTGTGGATTGTGGCTAGCTGGCTTTTCCAGATAAACGTGCTTTCCCGCCTGTGAGGCCATAATGGCGGCAGGTGCATGCCAATGATCCGGGGCAGCGATTACAAGGATATCCATATCCTTCTTATCGATCTACATCGGAGATATAAACCACCTCCGAATTAGGTTGGATGGCATAATTCTTAGCCAACGCCAGACCACGGCTATTCACACCCATCACGCCAACCCTGAATTTTTCATTGGCTCCAACGATGTTTCGATAGGATTTAGGTGAAAATCCGGATAGCACACCTCCCATCGAAAGCGCAGCAGTTCCAGCCACGGTATTTTTAATAAATTTTCTTCTTGTGTTCTTATCGCTGTTCATAACATTTGACTATTTGACAATTATAATATATTCTTTTTGACAACTCCTGAGATTATCCTGGAATTGCAATTTGGGTAGACACTCCGTTCTTAAGCGTCATATCCACCGGAGTGTTACTCTTCCAGGAACCACCTGTGAAATCAGGCACATCGATCGATGCAGAACGATTCTCGGTAGACCACTCACTGAGTGGTAGGATGGAACTCCACAAAGCAGCATCATAGACATCATGATCCATGGGCAGTCCATTTCGAAGGCAATCAATCAAACGCCAATCCATTAGGAAATCCATACCACCATGTCCACCAGCTTTCTTGGCCATTTCTCCAAGTAGAGTGACCATTTCCGGTGTGTATCGCTCTTCAGCATCTTTCATTTCTTCTTCAGTAAACCATCCTTTGTGGCTGGTGGCAATTTTACCCGGCAGCGGCCATTTCTGCGCGGTACCCTTCGTACCGCTAATCAGATGAATCCTGGAGTAGGGCCTGGGAGTGGATGTATCATGTTGAATCATGATGGTCTTTCCATTTACTGTTTTCACTACAGAGGTACTCATATTCCCTCGAAAAGTCTGACCCGCAAACTCTTTATAGTATTCATCTTCCTTGGCGAGAGAATCAGCCATTTTACCCATCAGAAAATCTGCCGAAGACGTGGAAGTCAGGTAATCCATTCTGTCTCCCCGGTTAACATTCATGACTTGGCAAACAGGGCCTAATCCATGAGTAGGGTAAAGATTACCTTTCCGGTTCATATTCTGCCGTAGCCGCCAGTTATCGTAATTCTTGGTTTTAGAAAAATTCCCCTCCAAAATATCATGTATATAAGCTCCTTCACCATGGAGTATTTCTCCGAAAAACCCCTGACGTGCCATATTCAATGTTAATAGCTCGAAGAAGTCATAACAACAATTCTCCAGAATCACACAATGTTTCCGGGTTTTCTCTGACGTTTCAACCAGTTTCCAGCAATCTTCCAAAGTAGTCGCCGCTGGTACTTCCGTAGCGGCATGCTTACCCTGCTCCATGGCATAAACCGCCATGGGAGTATGCAGATCCCAGGGAGTAGCAATATAGATAAGATCGATATCGTCGCGTTGACACATTTTCTTCCAGTCGTCCGGTCCATTTGTATAGAGCTCGGGCTTATGTTTTGTTCCCGCTAATATTTTAGCAGCCGCTTCGGCTTTTTCAGGACGCAAATCGCAAAGGGCTTTGATTTCGACTCCCTCCAGGTAACTCATCCGCCTCACCGCTCCCGGCCCCCGATTCCCCAGACCTACAAAACCAATACGTACTATAGGTATAGGCTCAGCTCCATATCCACTCATATTAAAATGCTGATCATAGGACCGCTTAGACAAACTGACGACATCATCTTTCATCTTATCCTCACTCCTGGCATCATTGCAACCAACGAGAAAAGAAGTCCCTACAAATCCGGCACCCGCCAGACCAGTAAGCTTTAAAAAATCCCTTCTTTTATGCTTCATGTGTAATTGATTTTAAATTTTTTAAATACCAGCATTTTCATAGCTTTTTAATTTTGATGTTTCGAAACCATGCCTCCGTAATATGATCCTGGAGGACAATATGGCCTTTTCTTTTATCTATAAATCCTGGGATCTTGGCAAATTTACTTTTTTCATAAACGTTCTTCAGCTCAGGAGAACCAAAAGAATAAGATAAAACCTCCTCGCCATTGAGCCAATGAGTCACTTGATTTCCATCAATTCGTATCCGGCTTTGGTTGAATTCACCCAATGGTTTCAAATGGTTATTGTGCGCTGGTAAAAGGTCATACAAAGATCCGGAAAACTGAGAGGGCTTTAAATCAGTATATTTTTCAGAAGAATCGTCCAGCATTTGATATTCAAAGCCCAAAGCAGAATGCTTAGACCCACTTGAGATCGACATTTCTTCTGATACATTATATTTCAAACCACTGTTTCCATCTGCGAAAAGAGCCCACTCCCAAGATAATTCATAATTGTCATAAGAGTCTTTCGTCATCAGATCACCACCTTTCTGAGGCTGGCCATCCTCTCTGGCAGGCACTTTACCACGGTCAATTTTCTTGAGGATTCCATCGTCAATTTTCCAATAGGATGTAAATACAGAATCACTCCCCAGCGTTCGCCATCCGTTAAACGTCTTTCCGTCGAACAACACCGTCCAGTCATGATCATTACTATCCTGCTTCGTATTGCTAGAATCCTCTTTATTTGGAGAAGATGAACAAGAAACTGACAGCAAAAATATCGTTGCAAAAAGAGGTCCGATTCTTAGTGATTGTACGCCATATTGATGCAGGCTTTGGAGTATTTTCATCATGCTCCTGCCTTCTTTAATACTTTCTCCAAGGTAACGGCTTTACCTCCTTTCTTCTTACTCACATCTGCCGCTGACATAAAAGCAAACATCTCAATGGTTTCTTCCGGCGTAACCGGCATTTCACCGGTATCAAAATACTTGATAATATCTACCAAAAGTGGAAGATATCCCTGATAGGGACCTAATTCCATATTGCCTTTTTCACCATAAACATGACCGCCATAATCCGGTTTGCCTGCACGCTGCCCTCTGAACACACCAACCCGGCCATCATTCCATACTCCTGTAATCACATCACAGCCCTCAGTATGCACTCTATATACTTCTTTGCATCCCGTTCCCATCACGGTAAAGAGGCTCTCTACTCCATGTACTCCGTACCAATACATATCCGGGTGAGTTTTTTCAAGATGAGCAGGACTCCAGGTGTTGGCTCCAATTACCTGGCCAATTTTACCCTCAGCTATTTCTTTGGCTCCTTTTATGTAGCGTAAAGAGGAGGCTGAAAATAAAGGAATCCCATATTTTTTAGAAGCTTCATAAATTTTCAAAGTATCACTTAAGGAAGCAGCAACTGGTTTATCAATAAAGACCCGTTTTCCTGCTTTCAGTACAGGAAGTACCTGCTCCAGATGCAGCCTGCCGTCATTCGTTTCCAGCAACACCACATCCACTTTAGTCAGTAGTGCATCAATGGAATCAACGATCTCTACTCCCATTGCCTTTACCTCCTCAATATAACCGGGAATACGTTCCACACTCGACTTGATATCTTTACTCCCATGGGGATAGGCTGCTACAACCTTATAACCTCGCAAATCAGAATGATCCTGTACATTCATCGCCTTTGCGAAAGCTATACTGTGGGAAGTATCCAAGCCTATAATTCCAACACGCTTACCTGGAGCTGGAGGTGACGAATTTTGGCTTCGAAGGACATAGGGTGCTGCTCCAATTACTGCTGTTGTAAGACCCATTGTTTTAAGAAATTTTCGTCGTTTCTGTTGATTCATATAGTTGATTTTACGGTAAAGACACGGTAACGTTACCGAATTTACATAAAAATTTTGGAAAAAAAATAATACTGCGGAAAAAAGATAGAATAAATTACTTAATAAGATGTAAATCAGGATTTGCCAAAAAGACTATTGAAAAAGCAGGTATAATTGCTGACTCTTTTAATTTTGATCTGATATCTCCAGCTCTTCCATCTTCTCCGCCATTCGTCTTCCTAGTAAATCCGCCGACACGGAATTAAAATGCACCCCATCCTCCATAGCAGACAGACCTTCTGTGGAAGCTACAGCAGTATGTTCTACAGCATCAGGCAATTTCCCCAACATCTTATTAATGTTTTCGTAGGGTGTTCTATAACGACCGAGCTCGCCGGCTACAAATGGCAGGTCGGGATCTCCAACTAATTCCCGAACTTGCTGAATCAATTTCTTCAAATCTTCCAGATAATGAGCTGCTTTTTCCGGAGCGGCATCGGACTCGCCCTGATGCCAGATGACTCCTTTTATCACACCACTCTGCATTGCCTGCCTGATTCGCACCTCCGCATCATCCCAGGGATGAGTATCTGTACGATCATCATAAGCTCCCGGTTTCCAGAGCTGGATAGAAGTTCCGCCAACAGCGCAAGGCACGAGTCCAATTTTCTTTCCTTTATGTGCTTTTGCCATTTCAATGCCAAATGATAGAACTGGTCCGACACCTACTACCTTAGGTTTATCAAAATGAACAGGATGCCTGGCCTTCACCCATTTCTGTTCTTTATCAAACATAAATACCCGCCTATGCTTCATGCGGGAATATTTACCTTCAACTTTCCCCCGGCCAGCCATATTTGACTGACCCATAGCCAGATAAATATAGAAATTGGAATCAACTCTTTCGACAGGGGCATTGGTTTGAGCCTGAAGTGACAGATTACATATCAAAAGTAATCCAAACAAGGGTAAAGTAAATTTTGAACTGATCATCATAGTTCTCCCAATTTAAAAAAATAAGCTTGAATATTGAAATCCCGAAGGGACAAGTTACCGATAAAAATCGTTCATACATAGACTCGAAAATGGAAGAACATTTAGAGCATATCTCAATTATCATGTCTGAATACCCAACAATTCCAAATGGCATATAAGTTCAAATAGCCTATATCCACTAAAGGTCCCAATGAAAGAAGGAGGGCTATAACATAAGTGCTTGGAAGAAGGTTATATGCATAGATTGTAAGCACGAAAAAGGGAAAAACAAAACAATAAAAAGAAATAAGGCTGTTCAAAAAATGAAGCAAAAGGATACAACATCTTCGCTAATTATTACAGCTTATAATTGGCCAGAAGCATTAGAATTAGTATTGCATAGTGTACTAAATCAAAAGGTATTGCCAACAGAAGTGCTCATTGCGGATGATGGATCAAAAAATGAAACGGAAGAGTTAATTAAGGTATTTCAAGATTTATTTCCAATACCATTAATCCATGTTTGGCATGAAGACAAGGGTTTTAGACTGGCAGTGATTCGAAATAAAGCTATTTGCAAAGCAAAAGGAGATTATATTATTCAAATCGATGGAGACACTATATTGCATCAAAGTTTTGTAAAGGATCATTTACAAATGGCAAAACCAGATACTTTTATAACAGGCTCCAGAGTATTATTAAATCAAGAAGTATCTGAAGAAATTCAAAGATCTAAAAAAATATCATTTAATTGGACGTCCGAAGGAATCACAAACAGGTTCAACTCGATGTATTTACCATATATTTCTTCTTTTTTCAGCCAGACAACCTTGAATGTATCTGAAGCTATAGCAGTCAGGGGTTGTAATATGAGTTTTTGGAAGAAAGATTTGATTAAAGTGAATGGCTTTGACGAAGAAATGACTGGATGGGGAAGGGAAGATTCTGAAATCAGTGTAAGATTAGTACACAATCAAATAAAAAAAGAACGTATTAAATTTGGAGCAATACAGTATCATCTATACCATCCCATCAGTTCCAGGACGGGTTTAAATAAAAATAACGAAATTCTAGAAGAGACAATTCAAACAAAAAAGAAAAGATGTCATAACGGACTCTCGAATCACTGCCTTGAAGATCATTTTTAACGCAGCCATACCCACAAACACAGATAACATCGTGAGAGAGTTTAGCCTACTCCCTCCTTTTACAGTGACAAGTGCTGCGCGAGACAACCAGTTCAGTTCAATTAATTAATGAGCAGCCCTTTAAATCTATAAGTCATATAGTACTCGCTTGAATGGAGTCAATATTAATTTCCACCAAGTACCTCCTTGATCGCTTTCAACAACGCCTTCTCCGAATCAGGTCCCACCCTTGAAGCCATCTTTGAAGTTTCATATCCTCCCTGGGAATAAGCTTCCGATGTACCTATATATCCCATTCCGTACTCTTCATAAGCCGCCGTACAAATATTTTGGTCGGGAAAAAATTTCTGAGCAGCCAGTTGATACTCCACGAAAGGTTCTCCGGGTAAGCTCAGAAGTTGAACATCACCCAGTCTCAACGCAGAAATCCGAACATACGGTTCTTTGTGAACACGCTCCCACCAGGCCAGGCTACCTACAGCCCGTAAATAAGGTAATTCAGGATCATGTTTTTCTCCGGCCACAATCAATTCCAAACTGTCTTTTTGCATATAACCAGCCAAGGGGAGATAAACCTTTCTGGTTCTCCATTCTATTTTGGAATTGCTGACAGGCTTTTTCACCGAATTTATTAAAGCCTCATCCATCGCCATTGACATCCTGGAAGCCAGCACATAACGCATCTTACTCGATCCATTATTATACTTGCCTACTCCAATGTTACCAGCGGCTCCAGTGAAATATATATGAGGAGAACCTTTTTTTATCTCCTGAAATTTCCTGGCTATTCCAACGAATTCTGCAGACACTTCCCCATTCCCAAAATCAGTAACGGGATGTACGGCGTAATATGTCATTGATACCAATAGACGATCTTCATCCCATAGGGTCACCATCTTAAGCCATGGATCGATCAAACCTTCGCTTTCTCTGATCAACCGAAAATCCTTGGTATTGCTCCATCTCATGCTTTCCACATGACCGTATTTATCCAGGATCCTGCGATTGGAAGCTACCTGACTCACTTTGGCCTGACCAAATCCGATGTCCGTCACCGTTTGGAGATGCTGCAAAGATGATCTGGCAGCTTCTGCTATCCGGTCAATAGCATCATATAAAAAAGTAGTGTCATAATACTGGGAAGAATTCCCATTCCGATCCAAAATCTTCGGTACAAGGAAATCGCACCGCACTGCATCGTGCAAATGCAAGGCATGAATGCTCACTCTGTCACTTGTGGTTCCAACAGCCCTCGCCAATTCATCCCTAAAAACTTCCAATCCATCATTCGATACTCCAATCCAATCCACTGCACACAGCACCACGGGTTTATCGTCAAAAACAAGAATGATACCTCGTGCACTTAAAGAATCGTGGATTGAACGAACAGACCCAAAAGCTAAAGGGCTGCCTATTGGTGGAGTAACATCCACCTTAAAATAAGCCATTTTCATACTGTCGCCCGAATGTATATTAATGGCATTACTGCCAGAAAACACCAACAAAATAAAGGCAGATATTAATATAGCTCTGAGCATCATGTCAAATTAGTTAACCCCCAATCCAATGGAAAAGTTGTAAACGTAATATGACTGCTTATTTTAAAATAACAAAGATTCTTCAACTTTACCTGGTCACCCATGCCAGATCCTGTATCTCTTTACCATTTACTTTCATGCGGGCCAGGAAATATACATTTTCATCAGCTACTGCAATCGAATTGACATAGGTAGGACGTGAACCATCTTCATAAAAGATCGGACCATGATCCAGGTAAGTATCCGTCGGTAAATGATAGGTCACCAAATGAAGATTTTCCAGGCCTTTCGACGCACCCTTGGCAATGTCTTTCATGCCTTCTATACGTTTGCCATTTTCATAAACGGGTCCACCGGTGAGATAATAGACTGTCTCACCATCTGGCCCCAATGCGAACCCGAGATATCCATAGCTAAACTGGTCATAGATGCCGCTCTTCCTGGAAGGTTCAGAAGTAATACGATCTATCAGCTCAATACGGTCATCATCCGGTGAAAACCGGAATAAATAAATTTTCTTTCTCATACCAGAAGGCCTTACGCCAGTGATATGACATGCTACCAGGCTGGGTAGGATCATACGTTCCGAAATAATCCAGACGAAGATTCGCACTTGACATCGTTTTAATCTCCCCGTTTTCCGGATTATAATAGTTTATATCTCCTTCCGCAGTCGTAAAGTAAACGTTCCCGTTCCGGGGATCCACCACCAGTGATCGGCACAACACCCGGAAATCGTCTCCCGGTTGTCCATCTTCTCCACTAAGTGCCACCGGTCCCAGGTCTCTCATCTGATCCGCCTTGACATCATAATGCAAAAAATGACCCGTTGGCCATGTGAATCCATAAATCTGACCACGAACTGCATCCATAGTCATCGATACCATCCCTTCACCATGAGGTACCATCGCCAAATCTTTTGTCTGGCCAGAATCCAAATCATAGGCCAAAATATGACCTCCTGGATATAACCCATATCCTTCCGGTGGATTTTTATATAACCGATCCATCCCGTCAATCAGCTCATAAATTCCTACATGAGTCGCATAATACAATTTATTACCCATCTCATAAAACTCCACGTGACTCTTACCTTGACCAATCGTTTTATTCCCATTCTCACCACAAAGATCTGTCAGATCACCTATCAACTCTGAAGTTTTTGATTCTGGATCATATACATAAACATATCCTCCGATTTCAAAATCTTCTGAAGAAAGTACGTAATATACCTTGCCATCACTGGCCACAGATATAGCATTGTAAGTGTCGTGAGCCAGAGGAAATCCCGAATAGTGAGTTCCGGCTGTTAAGTGTTTCGTTTTTACATTCATAATTGAGTAAATAAGGAAAATTATCCAGATTGAATAATAATAATTTTAGTATTGCTTTCCAGTTAAGACAACGCATTTTAATACACACGAACCCTACCCAATTATTTAAACTAGTAGCTGAAAGTTCAAACTTCAACTATTGTGTGAATAGGTTAATCCGCAATTAACTTATTCTTCGGAGTACGCAAGTTTATAGACTTGGCTAACTCCACCATCCCATGAATAATATCCGATTCTATATCATAGGTCCATGTGGCCGGCAAGCCATACACCACCTGAGCAGAAGCACCTTCATAGCCACCTTCATGAAGCACACGAGCCGTAGGTATATAACTCATCACATCATTGGAATATCCCATTACAAAAGAATCGTATCCAAAAATCTCTTTGAGTCGGATCGTATACCCAACTAGTAATTCACCACCCAATACAAAGATAGATTGGTCACCCACTTTCCACACCTGCAATGGAAACGGATAAGATTCCATAAATTTCTTTCCCGATTTAGCTTCTTTCAGCAGCCGTTCTCCCCATCGCTTTTGATAACCGGAGGTTACTTCACAAAGGTGAGTCAATTCTTCTATAGTCGGAGATTGATTGAGCCCCAGATCCACCTCAGTATATGCGGTTAGTAATTTTGACTCCAACGGTTTCATTTCCTCTTCAAGTACCCGCTCTACAGAAGCTGCCAGGTCATGTCCATACTGCGTGGCCAAAGCAATCGTTCTACGGGGAATGGGATTTTGATCTGCGCCCCCACCCTGAAAAAACATTGCCTGTACTCCAGGATGACTTTTTTCCAGCTGAATCTGAGCAAATCCCGGATAATCTCCTGAAAATTCATTCAAGCTTAATACCGTGGGATGACATGCATAACCAAAAACAATAGCCATAAGACTTTTATCCTGCTTTTCCACCTTAATAACCGGTACAGCATAATCATTAGGACCATTGAGATCTGAAATGTATTCCTGGGTAGACTCCACATTGTTTCGCCGATTCACCTGAAACCTGGCAACACCATTTTCCGAATAAACATGTACTTTCTCCATATTCTGGAGGGACTTACCTACAAGAGTTACCACCTGATCTCTCAATTTAGCAGAGTAACTTTCGATCTTTTTACGCTCAGCATCATCCAGAGGGTAAATATCAAAAAGAGCATACTGTAGGACAGGGCCGGTATGCGTATGGGAGCTATTAAGAATGATCTGTGCTTTGGAAAGACCATACTTTCTTTGAATATCAGCACGTATAAGATCCGACAGTTCCTTGGGCCAGCCAAGCAAATCAGAAGTTACAAGAACAGCTTTATTCCCTTGGGCATCTTCCAGTGCAAGTGCCTTCGCCCATATAGGATGCAAAGTTCCTTCTGAAGGAGAGGTACGACTGCCGTATCCTGCCATCCACATAGGTTCCCGAGGAGTTATGTCGACCTTTGCCACTCCTGCTTTCCAGCCATCCACTGCACTAAGGTTATGACCTTCAGCTACGCTTGATTCGAGGTCATAACCTGCAAGGGGTTGGCTAAAAAAGAAAAGCAAACTAATGATAGATATAAAAGAAAAATATTTCATATTACTTATGTTTTGAAATTATACGATAGGAGCCCAATAGGTACAATAGCCCTCCTCAAATACCGGACCTTGGAACAAGGCACAGCCGCCACAAGACTGACCTTCCTTCGGAGGTAGGTATAGTTGGCAGTTTTTGCAATGTTTATCGGGCATCGGAGATTCTTCGACGTAAGCGAATCCTTCCCGCTTTTTAATCTCAGCTTCCGGCACCTTTGAAAGATCATCACAGGATGTAACATCCAGGGAGTTCACAGACTCTTTCTCTGTGGCATTGCCTCCATCAGACTTACAGCTCTGAAACAATAAGGGAATGATAGACATACCAGAGCCTACCCGAACTACCTTCTCTAAAAATGCTCTCCTTTTTATTTGATCGTTCATAGCATTCAATATTCACTCGAAAATAGATTTATAAAACATCTGTCATTACTTTCTTCAGGGAATCAGGTCCTGAAGCGACTATCTTATTTATTTTCTCTTTCACTTTATCGGATAGTGTGGCTTTCGACTTTTTAACGCCGTCGGCTACTGCTTTCCAAATCGATTCCTGACTTTCTACGGGTAATCTGTCAAACTTTCCAATCAACGCCATCAGAGAGGATTCATCATTGCGCGCAGAGGTTATATAGGTGAAATCACGTAAAAATCGTTCTTTATTCCCATCCCATGACTGGAAAAAATCGGTCTTGTTATCAAGATGATTTAGCATCGCCATCGATGAACCTGCTTCCGAGCTTAAGACGGCCATCCGCATCCATTGATCCTTGTATCGTTGAGTGACAATATCAGCCAAAGCTGCCACCACCTGATCCGAAGAAAAATTCCCCAGGCTGAGGGCAGTTTGCATAACGACACGACTTGATGGATCATCCTTTAATTTAATTGCATCCGACACTAAAGAAGGAAATCTTTCTGCCAACTGCAAGGCGTGTTCCCTCACACCAGGTTCCGGATCCTGCAAAGCTTGCTTTACTACTTCTTCTGTCAATCCACCTAGTCCATCCATGAGATACATAGCTTGTACCCTGACTGGTGTGCCTGCATGATCATTGAAGATAGATTCCACTTGAGGCAGTAAAGACTTATCATCCTGCTGTATAAGTACTCTTTGGGCTTGCAGACGGTACCATTTGTTGGGATGAGCCAACCAATCCAGGTATTTTTCCGAAGTCTTATCTCCCTTCACCTGATCCAGATTTAAACTAGATGTACCTTTGGGTACGATTCTATATATCCTGCCCTTATCACTGCCTTTCATAAAATCCATTTCTTCTTTCAGATCTTCAGGAATTGATAGAGGAGTCTCAATGTGTTGTCGGTAATAATCAACCATGTAAAGTGCACCGTCGGGACCCAAAGTAAAATTCGCAGGACGAAACCACATATCAGTGGAAGCGATAAACTCGCTTTCCTTCTCGTTATCCGCTCTGACAGCTGTATGCATCACCTGGTTAGGATCAGTTAATAGGACATCCTGATGAACCAGATTCCCGGCGACTTCTCCTGTAAATAAAGATTGATTAAATTCTTCAGGAAATAAATCACCTCCATAGAATGTTCCACCTGAAGCTCCTGTAAAATGGTTGTCAACATATTCGGTCCGGTCCAATCCCTGTTCATCATATTGCTTTTGCCGGCGGGCAGATCTTTCTTTTCGCCAGTAGGGTGCCTCCGTGATTTGGTACATTCGGAGATCATGATCAGAAATATTTATCATAGCCCCTGTGCCAGGCATAAAAGGATGTCTGTGCAGGTATCTCCAGGGGATCACCATTTGTTGCACATGAATAGTATTCTGCGTAACAAACCGATGTCCGTAATTGTCAAAATCCTGACCAAATTGACCAGGAGCAGTTTCCTGTTCAAATTCTTTGGTATCCAGACGAAACCGGAAATCCGCACCACTCACCGAAATTGGTTTCGATTCGGGATTCCACTCAAATTGAATTTCTCCTTGCTGTCCGTGGTTCGATGCATATATCCAGTTGTCAACGTTGAATCTCAGATTCGTGATCTGTGCTTCTTGATTATCCTGAAAAAAGCCGGAAAAAACTTTTTCTCGTTTATCAGCCTTTCCATCTCCATTCGTATCCTGCATATACCATATATCGGGCGCTGCCGTAACCAGCAAACCATCTTTCCAGGGTAGTATACTGGTAGCATCGGCAATATGATCTGCAAACACTACAAAATCATCCATGACTCCATCACCATTGGTGTCTAATAACTTCTTTATAATTCCGTTACCAGGGCCACTTTCAGGCTTGTATGGGTAATCAGGCATCTCAACTACATACACATCCCCTTTTTCATCAAATATCATGGATACAGGATCCTTAACCACCGGTTCTGCTGCAAACAACTGGACCTCAAAACGGTCATCTATTTTAAAAGTCTTCATAGATTCCTCAGGGGTTTTGGAATCCGGATATTTTTGTTCACTACAGGAAAAAAACGTACCTGCTAAAAAAGCAAGTGCCATGATGGAGAAAAAATTTTTCATTTTAGTGTTATATTATATAGGTTTTCAATTAAAGTTATGAGTTAGCCAGGCGGTCGCCTGGTTTAAAATTTTTATGTTATCAGCATTTTCAAAGTCTGCAGGATGTCCCAGCGAACTGTAAAACACTTTCCCTCCGTACCGATTCTTCCGAATCCAGGCTACCGGTTCATCCAATCCTTCTGATTCCACTGTTCCACGCAATAAGATGGTAGCATTTTTATCGAGCAGAGGGGCTACTTTATAAACATTTCCAATGGTATGCCAGTAGGATTCGTCAATACCCTGTAAGATAGGGTGACTCGCCTGCGAGGACACCACAGAAATATTTGTTCCAGGCTCCACAGGACCATAACCGCGATTCTCACATCCTAAAACCTCCGGCACAAACTCGGGCCAGTCCGAGAAACCTTCTGCCGGACTATCATTAAGAAGAGAAAAGGAATGATTAGCCGTACGGATACCCATGACCGGTTTACCGCTTTCAATAAAATGCTTAATCTGGTTCATTTGTTTATCTGAAAGAGCCAGGCGTCGACAAAATACAACCAATAAATCGGCCTCTTCCAATATGGATAGATCAGGAAATTCATAGGCTGTTCGCACGCCTTCACCCAAAAGAACCTGTGTTTTAAAGTTAAAATTATCTTCCAGTTGTTTTGCAAAAAGTGGAATCGTCCGGTCAGCTTCATAATTATCCGGATCCTTACTGATTAGAAAAACAATGTTTTTTGATTTCACTTCTCGTTTATCGTGGGTGTCATTGCAACTTACCATTAAATTAATTATACCTAAAAAAAGGAATAGAGTTCCAGGATAGTATAGGATTCTTTCACAAAGCAATTTACGCATTCTTATTGTTTTTTATACATTTTGTCCAGCAAACCGATAGCTGTATTCACCATTAGCATCCCTGCCTGGTCCGCACCCAAATTGGTTCTTTCACCGGTTTCATAGCCACCAAATGCTTTTTCACCAGGCATACCACAATAATGACCCCCATTCCCGTTGGAATAACCAAGAACTATGGTCTGAGGGAAAGGAGAACCTTTTTGGATCGCCAGGTTCAGCTCTGTCATTGGTTCACCGGGTAGTGTAACCAATACCAATGGTCCAATATTAATGGCTTGAATCTCTGCATCAATATTCTCCACACCGGTGCTTTCACGTGCATAATCTGTCAAAGGAAGACCTACAATAGATCTACCGACTCTGACTGAATCTGTTGCCAGTTTCGCACTATATTCATATGCGGTGGAAATATCATGAGTAAGACCTTGTGCCATTTCCTGCACTGCTTCTTCACCTCTGCGCCAGGGATTGATGTTCCCAGCATTGCCCTGAAGAAAAAGACTTTCGCCTCCTAGCGCCCTGGAAAGTTCTCTCGTTGTCGCTCCGGGCCAGTCTCCTGAGATTTCATCTGAATATGGATAAATCGAAACAGCATGACACGACAGATGAAAAACGGTAGATACATTTTCATTCTTTTTATTCCGGAACGACAATACGGTCATGGCCCGATCCAAAGCACCGAACGTATGATCTCCACTAAGCACTCTCGGATCCCAATCTTCATGGCTAAAACCAAAGCCCTCCGGCAAGCCGGACTCACCTACCCCGGATTTCACCGGACGCGGACGCCGGTTTAGAAGAAATCGGGAGACATCATAACGCCCCAGCCACATGGTGACCGGTTCTGCCTGTTGGTCGGCTTTCACTGCGGCTGCCACGGACTGATCCAGGAGTTGTTTCTTCCAGGACTGGAAATACGGGTCATCATCCTGAGCGGGCATAAACCGGGTCGCCCACCATGGATACCGCTCTTTACCACGTCTGTTATCTTCTCCATACACGGGAGCCCAGGGCGCAGAATGATTATGAGCTGCATTTACTAAAACATTTTCAGGGGCTATCTTTAGTTCTTTAGCGATTCGTTGCCGGACCTGATCTGTGGCTGATTCTCCAGCATCTACAATTTCCCAATGCAGAATAACCACCTTATTTATACCGTCACCGACGACAAGAGACCGGACAAATATAGAATCGTGGATCGAACCGTAAGGTTTGCCGGTAATCCAATTTTTTAATTCCGGTGATGGAGTGATGCTGGCATGAGCAGCACCGGCATATAGTTGAATTTCTTTATCAAACAACTTATGAGTTTGAGCAGAAACATTTACACAGAAAACTATCAAAGGAAGAACTATTGCAAATAATAGCCATAACATACGGAGAGATCCTTTCCCTGAACCGGGATACACAATCAGTTGAGTAAGTTGAAGTCGCAATGAATCGCAAGATCCATCGGGAGAAGAAAACCGGGGATGATTATCTGCCTCAATATAATTGATCGTCCTCATCGTTATTTTAATTTCTCAGCATTTCGTTGAATTTTCTCAATGGCACCCGCAATCATATTCATATCTTCTCTGCTGCCCAACAACATATACTGATACAACCAGACAGCCTCTTCATTGCATAATTTCTCATTGAGCGGACACATATTATCTTCCATCCAGGCATCATAATCGAGCCTTTTAGCAGGATAAAACTTCTTGAAATGTCGGTTTTTAAAGGCGTTTCTAATTACCGGCATCTTGTTCAGTTCAGCATAACCACTGCTACATGGAACGCCTTCCGCATTTAGAGCCTGAAGAAACTTGCTCCGTGGCAGGCCTTTGAATCCTTCTTTGTCATACCGGAATGGGAAAAGATGATAGGCTGCACGTGTGACACTATCATATAATCGATATGGAATTATACCGGGGATATCTTTAATTAAGGAACTCAGATACTCCGCATTTTCATTACGTGTGGTAGTTTGTACATCAAATCGCTTCAACTGAGCCAATCCAATTGCGGCTTGGTACTCCGTGAGTCGCAGCTTAGTCCCAATCATCGTAGCGCCATTCCCCAGTTCTCCGGCGATTGAACCAAATGAATTCCCGTAATTGTGATAAGAGTGGCAACGATCCATAAATTCTTCATCATCGCTTACGATTGCCCCACCTTCTCCCATGGGCATGTTCTTGGAATTTTGAAAACTGAAGCATCCCGCGTGACCGAAAGTACCCATCTGTTTTCCATCAATCTCTGCCAACCATGCCTGACAGGCATCTTCTACTACGATTAAATTATGTTTTTTTGCAATGGGTATAATCCGGTTCATATCACTGGGCAGACCAAGAATATGCACAGGTATTATAGCTTTGGTATGCTGGGTAATTTTTGCCTCGATATTAGCCGGATCCATTTGAAAAGTCTCTGGATCGATATCAACAAAAACTGGAATGGCCCCATTAAATAATATACATGATATGGATGCAATAAAAGTATATGGTGTCACCAATACCTCATCACCCCATCCAACATCAAACTGAGCCAGAGCTGTATTGAGCGCATTGGTTCCATTGACCACGGTCAGGCACCGTTTTGATCCTACGGTTTCTGCCCACTTTTTCTCAAATTCATCTACCACTTCTCGCCGTGACCACACCCCGCTGCGCATCACTTTCAACAGAAGCTCTTCATCCTCTTCCGGCTTCCAAATCGGCCAGGAGGGCCAATCATGAGCAGCAAGTGCTTTTCCACCTAGCAAGGCTGGTGTGTCGTCGCTTATAGTAACAGCGGACATTAAACTTCCTGCAGGCAATGACATACCTACGGTGGCGCCGATACCTGCCAATGTATTGTCCTTAATAAATCTTCTTCGTGTATATTCTTTTTTTCTCATGAGTGTACTATTTACTAATTTTATTCCATTTCATGTTTACCCGGAATATGTATAAGTGCCTGATCGATAAATTCATATGCTTCCCGTCGTGTCTCATCCGGAAAATCATGTTCTGTTTCCGGATACCGAACCTGAATTTGATTATCAGCTTGTAAAAAATGATAAGCTCCTTGAGCCATTTCCATACCTTTAATGACTCCTCTCACCTCAAAGTTTGAATCATTCAGCGGTGAATTAGAAAAGAAAGCCCGGGGAGCCAGTAAGGCGATCATTTCATGGTAATTAATGGGAATGCGCTCTCCATCCAGTTCATATTTATCTCTGACAAGAGGCATATAACGATCTTGGGCAAAAGGGCCAAGACGGCCTCCATAATGACTGGCCACAGGACCAATGTCATAATATTCAAATTGAGTCCACCCACAGCTCGTCACTATTACTTTCAGCCGTTCATCGAAAGCTCCCACAAACATAGCATTATGTCCCCCCAGTGAATGTCCAATAACTCCTATCCGATCCCGATCCACGTCTGATCGATCCATCAAAAGATCCACACAACGCATATGATAAAAAATGGCAGCCATGGTGCCCGATTCATACCGATCATTATTAAAATCATATTCGGATAAATCTCCAAAGCTGGGGTAATCCGGAGCGATAACTATATATCCACGCTCGGCCAACTCCTTCGCATATCCCCGGTTTTCCTTTCCCTCCCCATCGACAATTTTTTTTCCATCCGCTCCGGTAGGATGCAACGCCAGCATGGCCGGCAACTGGCCAGTAACAGAGCTTCGATGAGGGATGTACAGATAGGCAGGAACGCGTTCCCCCTTTGCCGCTTGAAAATCGATACTTAATCTCAGGTAACTCTCGGTACGAAGCGAGTCTTTTATTCGGATGTCAAAATCTGGTAAATTCTGACGGTCTGGCAAAGAACCCATGATGGCTTCCATATTGCGTTTTAACTTCCAACGATATTCTTCCCATTCTGCCAGGTTATGTATCCGGATGTTTTCATGGGTTTCACTGGAATAAATCGAAAATTCATTTTGCTCAGCAGCCTTAGCGAGGAAGTCTTGATTCTTCTGTGCGCTGGCAGGAATACCTATTATAAGCAGCAACCCCAAAAGGAAAACTATTTCTATTCTTGCACTTAAAAACATAAGGAATCTGGATGAACTCATGTGATTACCTCGAATCATTGATGGATATTTATATTTCACATTTAAAGGTGCAACATTTTTTTATTTTTCCGGCTCTAGTCAATATTTCTATCCTGCCCGGTTATTTACTGCCCAGGCTAAGATTCAAGCCAAAGTAATAATCCGACATAGTCCACTATTTATATCAATCATTTAATTTTGATTTTCTATCTGCACAACTCGTTAACGTTACCGAATATACAAGATATTTGACAAATAGATCGAGGAGCAAGAAATTCCAAATCCGGAATACTGTTACGATCATTTTTCGACTCAAAATATAAATAAGAAGGACTATCT
>CAJDXA010000007.1_pt1 | contig 23279 bp, 17 predicted proteins | sample 7391711 | NCBI WGS metagenome assembly CAJDXA01 (sample SAMEA7055748, study PRJEB34461) | soil metagenome | biome: terrestrial ecosystem; feature: Peninsula; material: soil | place: Antarctica | collected 2016
TTTTTGTTTGCTCTGCATGCAAACATATCCGACAGCTTGAAAGAAGGCTGTGCCACCTCACCGGAGGGAAGGCAATACGAAGCCAAGGGCGTTGCTGGTAACGGCAGGGTCTGAAGGAAGGCTTAGTAAGTAATGGGAACTTAGCGAGAGCGAACCGATATTGGCAGGTAGCTGGGGTAAGGTTGCAAAAAGTGCCGACGCCCGGAATCCGGATACGGCTAAATGTTATAACGGTGGGATTTCAATACTGGATAGTTTGGTTAACGGAGGAAGTCTTTATATCTGTTCCGCGTAATGCGGGACTAAGCGGAAACGAGCTGTGAGGCAAGGATCTGTAAAGGATATGGAGATGGCAGATGAATCCGTAGTAGTGATAAAGTCTATGCCTGTGAATCCTTGGTAACAGGGTGGAGGATAAAACATGGACGACCTTACACATATGGGGCGCATTCCCTAGTTGTGAGGACTGATATTGTTCAAAAGACAATATCAGATGCGAAGGGAGGAAGTTAAGTTAAAGATGGGAACATCAAATTGTGAGATGGAAGTAAAAGCAAAGACAATGCTGGCAGGAAGGTCGGCAGGAATTTACAAAGGGAGTTGTGACGAGCATGCTTATTTGTGAATCCGTGTGAGTGTTCATTACCATAGTTTTATTTTTTCGGCAGATTGCCACAAGCTAGAAACACCGGAAAGGCTATGGGAACAAAGAACCTGCTTCTATTATAGTGATTGGAGAGTTTTCACTGCAAGAATGTAAAAGTTTTGGAGATGCGTAAATGGTACAGTTTAATCGACAAAGTCTATTCTGGGAAGAATCTTTTGGAAGCTTTTGACAAGGTCAAGGGCAACAAAGGAAGTAAGACCAGTGGAATAGACGGGATAAGCGTGAAGGCATTCGCCGAACGCTTGGGAGATAATCTGCGCCAGATCCAGAAAGAACTGCGAAGTGGTACTTATGCACCACAAGCAGTAAAACGAGTGTACATCGACAAGGAAGATGGCAGTAAACGTCCGCTGGGTATTCCCACGATAAAAGACAGGGTTGTACAACAAGCCCTGTTGAATGTATTACAGCCGATCTTCGATCCGGGATTCCACCCGTCGAGTTATGGGTACCGGCCTGAGCGGTCGGCGCATCATGCGATAGCCAAAGCTGAACGTTTTACCCGTCATTATGGATTGTGGCATGTGGTAGATATGGACTTATCGAAGTGTTTTGATACACTGTCACATGAGTTGATACTATCATCGGTCAACGAGAAAGTAAGTGATGGGAAAGTATTGAGTATAATAGAGGCTTTTCTCGAGGCGGGTATAATGGAAGATGGACGGTTTGAACGGACCAGTAAAGGCAGTCCTCAAGGTGGGATTATCTCACCGTTGCTGGCAAACATATATCTGGACAAGTTTGATCAGTACATGAAGTCCCTTGGGATAAGGATTGTACGCTATGCCGATGACATTCTGATATTTGCAGGGAGTAAGAGTGAAGCCGGGAAATATAGAGCGATAGCTACAAAATTTCTTGAGACCGAACTCAAGCTTACAGTAAATCAGAATAAAACTCACCTGACCAACCTGGATGAAGGGATACCATACCTTGGATTTATACTTCGCAATGGTGGAGTATCAGTCTCTAAGAAGAGTATCCGTAAGTTCAAGGATAAGGTCAGAAAGCTCACGCCTCGTAATCAGGGGCGCATATTAGACTATTATGTGGTAAGACTGAACTACCTGCTTAAGGGCTACTCGATGTATTTTCGTGCAGGCTTAAGCAAAGGGTTGTTCAGTAAACTGATGAGTTGGGTACGTCGTCGTCTGCGTATGATGATTATGAAATCGTGGAAGAGTTGGAAAGGGCTGCACAAGCAGCTGCGTCGGATGGGGTATAAAGACGGTTTTGAGAAGATATCTGTCACCAGGTGGCGGAATTCAAGCTGTCAACTACTCCATATGGCACTTCCCAACAAGTGGTTTGACGATGTTTTACACTTATTTAATATGGAGAGAGTCAGAACTAATACGTTGCATCAGTACTACGATATAGTACTGAATAAGACTTAACATGAGCCGTGTACGAGACCCGTACGCACGGTTCTGTGAGAGGGACAAAGATAGAATGTGTTGATTTTATTCTATCTTTGCCCTACTCGATTTTTATGTGAATTCCTATTACCTATAGGTATGTCTTCGTTGGTTGGAGTGATGACCTCTCGTTCTTTTCGAAACCAGGAAATTCCGTCAGGTCTATGTATTGGAACTCAATGAGATCGGAATTCAAAAGAAACAATTTAATAATAATTATAGAATGAAAAATCAACTGATTTTTGTGGTGTTAATGATCATTGGATTGACAGCGTGTGCACAAAACAAAGGAATGAAAACGGCACAAGTGCAACAGGACAAGCCATTTGTGCAGGATTACAGCATTAAATTCCTAAATGAAGACCCACAGGCCAGTTTACTGGGAGTAGCATCCGACAGAAACGGATACATTCAAATACTTTCTTCGAAGGGTTTACTTCGGACACGAGCCGGTCAGTTTTTGTATCCCGGCACATTAGTAACAGACATCCAGGACAAACCCACTTCCGATAAAAGTATTACATCTATTGGAATATATGAGGATCAGTTGGTTTATCTCGACGATAAGGCTGTTTTGAGTAATGCATGGGCCGGGAGCTTATATTCCTACCATGATTTGCCTGGAGCAAAGATTTTTTCCGGAGGTAATGATTTTTTATTTCTTGTATCAGATGGTGAAAAGATAAAATTAATACAAGAGTCCAAAAGCTTGTGGAGTGGCTCGCTATCAGGAGATGAAGTTCGTGATATCAAATTTGATGCAGACGGTAACCTTTTTTGGATATTAGGAAGATCAACGATCAGCACTTTCTCTCCAGATAAGAAAGAAATTTCTAAAATTATTGATAACGAGAATGTAACCTGTATGGAGGTGGCACCAGGTAAATTAATTGTTGGCACAAACGATGGATATTTCGAAATCGATTTAAAAACAAAAAAGCAAGTTGGTGAAGTTCAGCGAAACATGCCGTGGACTGACCTAACTACTATCCGGAATATTGACGGGGAAATATGGTTTGGATCTACATCAGGGGCTATGGTGCTTCTGGACGGTGGCAAATTCAGCTATTATGCGTCAAAACGCTGGATTCCGTCGGATACCATAGTAGACATTGCCAAGGGACCTGAAAATTCAGTTTTAATATTGACGGATAAGGGTTTGGGAACAATTCAATTCAAAGAAATGACTTTGGTGGAAAAGGCAGATTACTATGAGAAAGTGGTTCGTCATCGCCACATGCGCACTGGTTTTAATTCTATGGTAAGAGGTATGAAAGATGGAGACTTGACCACTGGAAGCCTGAGGAACTCTGATAATGACGGCTTATGGACCGCCATGTACCTGGGTGGGCAAGCTTTCCGGTACTCTGTCACTAAATCAGATGAGGCTTTGCAAAATATACGTGAATCGCTGGATGCATTGGAGCGACTCTTTACGATCAATCCCATGAATTCAGGATTTCCTTCGCGTTCATTTGAAAGGTCTGGTTACAATAAAGGCAGCAAAGCGTGGCTACCAACGAAAGATCCGGAGTGGGATTGGAAATCCACGACCAGCAGTGATGAGGCTATTGGCCATGCTTTTGTATATGCGGTAATAGCTGAACTGGTGGAAGTGGAACCTATACGCGCCAAAGCAATAAGTCTCCTTGACGGTATGATGCAGCACATAGTAGACAACGATCTTTATCTGGTCGATTATGATGGAAAACCGACCACATGGGGTAGGTGGAACCCTGAATATGTGAATAATATTCCAACATCGGTAGGAGACCGAAAACTCAACAGTTCTAATATCATTGCCATGCTTCAATCTGCGTATCACTTTACCGGAAAGGAAGTATTTAAAGAGAAGGCGTTCGAACTGATGGATGAACACGGTTACCTGGAAAATTTAGTACGCCCTATTAAAGAGATTGGCGTAGCTCCGGATCATGCCGATGACTTGAGTAAAAGACTTTCTGACGCTTGGAACCACTCTGACGATGAGATGTATTACCTCGGATATTGGGGACTCTATCGATATGCTTTTAATGACACATTAAAAGCCAAATACAAAGAAGCCATCCTCGATCACTGGGAAACGGAGCGTCCTGAAAAGGAAGGATTGTGGAACATTATGACGGCACTTGTAGGCGATGATGATTATGATTTTGAGGAAGCCATCTGGTATTTGCAGAAATTTCCACTGGATATGATTGACTGGACGATAAGCAACAGTCACCGAAAAGATATTGAACACCTTCCGGATAATTTCCGTACCCAAACTATCAAGGAAGTGCTGCCCCCCGATGAATTGAAAATCAGTAAGCACAACGCCAATCGATTCAAATTGGATGGGAATAATAATGGAGAAAGGGAAAACAGTCCGGGAGACATCTGGCTTTTGCCGTATTGGATGGGAAGATATTTGAATGTCATTGGTGAACCGGCTAGCAAGTAACTCAAATAAGGATGGTAAGTGGCTGAAGTTTTTGCAGACATCAGTCCTATCCCAGTTGAATTAGGACCGTAAGACCTTGCTGAGGTCGAAAGGTTAGAGGTCTGTGTTAGCTAATATACTGTGACCTCTCAGAAGTCACTAATTTGCTAGCATAATATGGGCTTAGGTTCAAATTTTAACTGCATCAACATTATAGTACTTCTAACCCACAGAGTGGATCACAGTTTATTAGATTCATTGTACGACATTCTTTCGACCTCAGAGATGGTCGCACTGACAATATTGATATGAGGTGAAAATCAACCAATAAAATTGGTTCCAATAACTACAGAAACCTGAGTAAGTGATTAACCATATGGAGGAATTTATAAACCTGATCATGAAAAAGAGAATCTTTTAGCATCAGGTTTTATTCTAATAACATTTCATTATCCTATTTTTGCTCATATTCAGTGCTGATGAAACCTAAAAATAGTATCAAATGAAGAAGGAATTTTATGCTAAGCTAAAACAAGGGAAGACCGTATATGGAACCTGTATTTCATCAGCCGCACCACTCTGGGGGAAGGCGGCTAAAAATGCAGGACTTGATTTTGTCTTTCTGGACACTGAGCATATTCCGCTGGAACGAATGGAAATCGCATCATTATGTCAATTATATACAGCTATGGGGATAGCTCCCATAGTGCGCATCCCATCGCCTACTGCTATCAATGCATGCCAGATGATTGATGCCGGAGCCAGTGGAGTTTTAGCTCCTTACATTGAGGAAATCGATCAGGTGAAAGAGATGGTTGGTGCGTTGAAATACCGACCGTTGAAAGGTCATCGGTTGGAGGAGGTTTTGGAAAACCCGGAATCCATAGAACCGGAGCTTGCAAATTATTTGGAGAATTATAACCAGGGGAATCTGTGTGTGATCAACATAGAAAGTGTGCGCGCCATGGAAAATCTCGATGAACTCCTCCGTGTGCCAGGTGTAGATGCGGTGTTCATAGGACCACATGATCTATCGGTGAGTTTGGGTGTCCCGGAGTCATATGATCATCCCCATTTTGAAAAAGCGGTTCAGGAGATCATTCAAAAATGCCGGGCTAACAATGTGGCAGTAGGTATTCATTTTTCTGAATCGCCTGACAGACAAATCAAATGGATGAATGAAGGTGCCAATATTATAATCCACAGTTCCGATATTGCTATTTTTTCCCAACAACTTAGGAAGGATATCAATCAGATAAAAAAAATAAAGGGAGATCGCTTGTCCACCTCATCGGAAGGCATCATTGTGTAAAAAACAATAGGTACATATTTGTAATTCCAAAAAATAATTTCATGAGTAAGACTGGAAAAAAATCAACACTTTTATCCTTATCACTGATTCTTTTTGCATCCATAGCCTTTTCGCAAATGATCGACCTGAGCAGGGCTGAAATCATTTCCTTAGAAACGAACGATCAGGTGGTCATGAAATCAATTAGCGTTTTGAGCGAAGAGATTGAAAAAAGAACTACTATTCAATTGCCCGTTCGCAGGAAATTGTCCAGACCCGGTCAAGCTGTTATAGTTGTTGGACTGGAAAGTAATCTAAAAGGACTGCCCAAAGATATTCAGTCTATTACTGCTGCAATGCCTTCAATCGAAAAGGAAGGTTATAAAATCGCTGTCAATGCAAAAACCAAATCTGTTGCGGTGATTGGTGCCGATCCGCGTGGTGTGTTATATGGAATCGGAAAATTACTTCGTACCATGGAAATGCGGAAAGGGCAAATATTAATAGCGGATGATTTCATGATGTCTTCCTCTCCTGCTTATCCCATCCGGGGGCATCAAATGGGATATCGGCCCAAAACGAACGCCTATGATGCCTGGAGTCCGGAACAGTACGATAGCTATATTCGGGACCTGGCGATTTTTGGTGCCAATAGCATCGAGATCATGCCGCCCCGTACCGATGATGCCTTTACCAGTGTTCACATGAAGTTACCTGCCAAAGACATGATGGTCGAACAATCTAGAATCTGTGATTCGTACGGAATAGATGTTTGGATGTGGTATCCTAATCTGGGATCTGACTATGATAATCCCGATTCCTTACAACAGGAATTGGAGGAACGTCATGAGGTTTTCAAAGCACTTCCCAGGCTTGATGCACTTTTTGTTCCGGGAGGCGACCCCGGAAAGCTGGAACCAGATGAACTTTTTAGTTTTCTCGAAAAAGAAGCGGAAGTACTTCATCAATATCATCCCAAAGCTAAAATATGGGTATCGCCACAGGTTTTTAAACCAACCAGTAAATGGTTTGATGCCTTTTATGTCCATGTGAACAAGAAATATGATTGGTTTGGCGGAGTAGTTTTCGGACCGTGGATCAAAACACCCATCGAAGAAGTAAGGAAAATGGTGGATTCGGACATTCCCATTCGCCGGTATCCTGATATTACGCATAATATAAAATGTCAGTACCCCATCCCCAACTGGGATTTGGCTTATGCCAATACGTTGGAGCGGGAGTCTGTCAATCCGCGCCCAATCGATCAAAAGATGATCCACAATGCTTTTGCCAAATATGCACAGGGAAGCATTAGTTACTCGGAAGGGATCAATGATGATGTGAATAAAATAATTTGGAGTGACCAGGACTGGAATTCGGAAACACCTGTATTGGAAACTTTGCATGATTATGTCCGATACTTTATTAGTCCTGATCTGGCAGATGAAATTGCACAGGGAATGATGGCATTGGAAGAAAACCTCCGAGGGCCACTGCTCGTAAATGATGGTGTATTGCGGACTTTACAACAATGGCAGGCTATCGAGAAAAAGGCATCACCTGGAGTTTTAAGTAATTACCGTTTTCAGATGGGTTTAATAAGGGCATATTACGATGCATACCAGTACCGCCGCTTGATTTATGAAACTGAACTGGAGCAAGAGGCGCGGGATATCTTATTATCAGCTCCGAAGAGTGGCCCTATAAATGCCTTGAATAAAGCCCGTGAAACATTATCGAGGTCATGGAAACAGCCTGTTCATCCCGAATGGAAAGAACGTTGTGCTGCACTTGCTGATTCCCTGTTCAAGAACATTGGCGCTCAATTGACCATTGAGAAGCATCATGGTGTGGAGGAGCGTGGGAACTTCATTGATAAGATCGATCTTCCGTTAAATGATGCCCTTTGGTTGCTAAGTCAGTTTTCAGAAATTGAAGACCTTAAAAGTGAAAGTGATCGGTTGACTGCAATTCACGAAATGCTTCATCGAACCGATCCTGGCCCGGGAGGATTTTACGATAATTTTGGATCTGCCCGCAGCTGGGCAAAAGTAAAATCAAATAAAACCTGGGCTGAAGATCCCGGCACGCTTGTCTCGCCACGTGTCAGTTTTGGTATAGGCATTAAAGGAGAGAAGTGGGTGCAGAAGGTGGATGCAGTGGGTTTCGAGGGGAAATCATGGCCATTGGCCTGGATGAATCAAGCTACAACATTGTATGACCAACCCCTGGAAATCGAGTATGACAACCTTGATCCAAAAAGTTCCTATACCATCCGGGTAGCTTACACCGGCCGCTTTAATTCACGGATAAAAATGGTTGCAAATGAGCTGTTAGTTCATGATTTCATTCAAACCGGGATTCAACCCATTTATGAATTTCAAGTTCCGAAAGAATCCTTATCTGATGGTAAAGTAGTCTTCAAATGGACGTGTGGCGAAGGAGAGCGAGGTTCGCAGGTGTCGGAGATTTGGTTGATAAAGAATGTTGAACCAATTAATTCCAACTAAAAACTAAAGTCACAGATTAATTTTGAGTCCACTCCGAAAAGTCGAATTTATGCATGAGTAGCCCCATTTCGCCTTATGGCGTACGGGACTACAGATTTATAGAAATGACTTTCCGAAGTGGACTCATCCTTGACTTTTTACCCTCTTCTCTTACGTTTTCCGCCAGTTCCTTTGGTGCCTGGGCCCTCACTGCTTCTGTGGCTTTTTCCTTTAAATCTTGGTTTTTCGCTGCTACCGCCAAAACCACCGCTGCGTTTTTTGTAGTTTCCTTTTCTTTTTCCGCCATCACGACCTCCGCCGTCGCCGCGACCTCTACGACCGCTGTCCTTAGAGATTTCAACGTTAATTTGTCGTCCGTCGAGTTTAAAATCATCGAAGATTCCCATCACCAATTCTTGGTGTGTTGTATCAGTATTAAAAAACGAAAAACTATCTTTTACCTCAACTTTGTAAACCTCATCTTTACTAAGTTGTAATAAATCTCGAAGGAAATCTTTCAAGCTCATCCAGTCAAAGCCGTCTTTGCCTCCTATGTTTAAAAAATAGCGTGTGCTATCTTTTGAATCTTCATCAGAAACATTTCGGTCACCGCCAGAAAGATTAAGGTCTGCACTGTTTTTATAGTAATTTAAGAACCGCGTAAACTCTACTGAAAATACTTTTTTAATAAGCTCTTCTTTACTAAAACCTGCCAGAACCTCGTTTATATTTGGAAGGTAGGCATTGATCTCTGGGTTTATTTCGGTGTCTTTTATACTGTTTGCCAAGTGAAACATTTGCACTTCACAAATTTCCATCCCCGAAGGAATTTCTTTTGCAACAAACTGTTTTTGAATATTCCTTTCGATGTTTTTTATCTTTCTAACCTCACTTTTAGAAACAATAACCATTGAAACCCCAGTTTTTCCAGCACGTCCGGTACGACCGCTTCGGTGCGTATAAATTTCTAATTCGTCTGGCAGTTGATAGTTTATTACGTGGGTAATATCGTCTACATCAATACCACGAGCAGCAACATCAGTTGCAACCAACATTTGTATCTGACGATTTCTGAAGGATTTCATCACCAAATCTCGTTGGCTTTGACTTAGATCTCCGTGTATCGCAGCTGCGTTGTAGCCGTCTTCAATAAGTTGTTCGGATACTTTTTGAGTGTCGCTTTTTGTTCTACAGAAAATCAGAGAGAAAATATCTGGGTTTGCATCTACCAAACGTTTTAAAGCCTTGTATCGATCGCGGGCATTTACCAAATAATATTCGTGCGAAACTTGGTCTGAACCTACGTTTTTGGTTCCAACGGTAATTTCCACCGGAGTATGCATAAACTTCTTAGCAATGGTAGAAACTCCTTTCGGCATTGTAGCACTAAAAAGCCAAGTGCTCTTCTCTTTTGGCGAATGCGAAAGAATCTCGGTAATATCTTCGAAAAAGCCCATGTTAAGCATTTCATCGGCCTCATCGAGTACGCAATAATCAATTTTTGAAATATCAACCAATCTACGGCCAATCATATCTTTCATTCGTCCTGGTGTAGCAACGATTATCTGCGAGCCTTTTTTAATCTGGCGCGCTTGGTCGGTTATACTCGCACCACCATAAATAGCGGTTACGTTAAGCCCTGGCATATACTTGCCATAAGCAATCATTTCATTTGTAATCTGAATACAAAGTTCTCGCGTTGGCGAAAGGATAAGACCTTGCGTAGTGCGATTGTTTACGTCTATTTTTTGCAGCATCGGGAAACCGAAGGCTGCAGTTTTTCCAGTTCCAGTCTGTGCCAGGGAAACCATATCGGTTTCACGTGTTAAAAGAATTGGAATTGCTTTTTCTTGTACTTCCGAAGGGGTTTCAAAACCCATGTCGGCAATTGCTTTTAGAAGATTTTCTTCTAAGCCTAGTGCTTTAAATGATGTCATTGTATTAAATATTTTTTTATATGCGTGCTAATGGGAAGCTACTGGACATATAAAAAATGACAGCTTCACTATAACACTCCTCACCCTGAGGATTAATTTTTATAACCGGAGTAAATCGACCCGGTTTTTTTCAAGGGCGCAAAGGTAGTCTTTCCTTTTCAGCTGGCAGCGTATGTTAGCATATTTTTATGAAATGGTTGAAAATATTATCACTGCCTGTGCGCGTCAGGTGTAAAATTAGCATTCTATCAATATCATTACCATGTTATCAAAAAGGGATTAAATGTTAGTAAAAATGATTGAATTAATAACTATTCACTTACCAGCAATCAGGGCAATTGCAAGAAATCATCCGACTGTCATCTTCACGAAATGCCACATCCAGTATCCAATGTAATTTATTTTCTATTCCCCAGTGATTTCTTCATGTAAATAACCTTTATTACCCTTGGCAGACAGCACATTGTCCGCCTCACTATCTACTATCGCTTCGGCTATTTCAGTTTGACATCCCATCGCATCTATACTCACTATAGTTCCCATAACCATATCATTAGCATTTGCCCAGGCACTTACCATAAATCGTGCCGCGTTACGGGGTATAGATCGCGGCTATATCATCGTCTGTTGAATAGGATCTTCGTAATTGTTTGCCATGTATATCGACAGCATAAAGACAGGCTGCACTAGATCCCTCTTATTCTTGTCCATAAATCGGATATCAATTCCACATCAATGCAATATGATTAACGCTCACTTTGATTTTGCGTAGCAAAATCCTTAAATTAATGATTTGATCAATGTCATTAATAGACCATATCAGCCACTTCCCCAAACTATAAATTAGGATCATCAAAACAATCTTTCCCTATTGGCAGTTGAAGTATCTTGCGAAGTAAAAAGCAAGTTCTCTAGGGCCATGATGGATCCTGTCATATCAAAAATAAATGAAAGTTACAATGCAGAATAGGATATGGCGAGTTTTTAGAATGGCCTGTTTATTATTCTTTAGTTTCATAACTTCTCTTTCTTACGGTCAGGAAAAGTTTACCATCAGTGGCACTTTGGAGGATGCAAGTAACGGCGAAGGTCTTATCGGAGCTTCTATATCCATTAAAGAATTGGGTACCGGAACCACAACAAATGTATATGGTTTTTACTCGATGACCATTCCGGAAGGAAATTACACCCTGAACTTTAGCTACATTGGTTTTGAAACAATAAAAAAGGAAGTTGTGCTAGATCAGAATTTGAAATTTGATTTAGAGCTGAACGTTACCTCAACACAGCTTGATGAAGTGGTTATTTCAGCGGAACAAACAGATGAGAATGTGCGCTCGACCCAAATGAGCGTGAACAAAATTGATATGATGGAAGCAAAGGCTATTCCGGTGATCTTTGGTGAGCAGGATGTGATCAAAACCATCACGCTTTTACCTGGGATAAAGTCTTCTGAAGGCGGTGGTGGTTTTTTTATCCGAGGCGGTAGTGCGGATCAAAATCTGATTTTGCTGGATGAAGCGCCCGTTTACAATGCCTCGCATTTGCTGGGTTTTTTCTCCGTATTCAATTCTGACGCGATAAAAGATCTGAGCGTTTACAAAGGACACATCCCGGCTCAGTATGGTGGAAGAGCTTCGTCGGTTCTGGATATAAAAATGAAGGACGGCAATAGCAAAAAATTCAATGCAAGTGGTGGAGTTGGTCTGATTTCATCCCGACTCACTCTGGAGGCTCCAATCGTAAAGGACAAAGGATCATTTATACTCAGTGGGCGAAGGACCTACCTGGATTTGTTCCTCAATTTGTCAAATGACGAGGACATTAGTAACTCAATCTTATATTTCTATGATCTGAACCTGAAGGCCAATTATAAGCTGAGCGAAAAGGATAGATTGTATGTGTCCGGTTACTTTGGCCGGGATAAGTTCGGGTTTAGTGATGTTTTTGGGTTTGACTGGGGAAATACCACCACGACATTACGCTGGAATCATTTGTTTAACGATAAATTATTTTTGAACACGACAGCCCTCTTCAGCGATTACAACTACGTTGTAGAGATAGGTGGCAATAAAGGCAAAAAGGATGGTTTTAAGATAAGTTCTGCCATTCAGGATATCAGCTTGAAAGAAGATTTCACCTACTTTTTAAATACGAGCAATACCATAAAGTTCGGGCTCTCCACCGCCTACCATACTTTTTTACCTGGTGAAATATCACCCGAAGAAGATTCTGGAATTAATCGAACTGTATTGCAGGAAAAGCATGCCATAGACGGAGCCGCTTATGTCTCCAATGATATGAAACTTTCCAATTCGTTTAATATGAACGTGGGGTTGCGCTACTCTTATTTCGCCCAGGTTGGCCCGGGGAATATTTTTTCATATGATGAAGCGGGAGAAATTACGGACATCGAAAACTTTGGTGATTTTGAGATTGTAAAAAGTTATGGAGGGCTGGAACCGAGGATCGGATTGACCTATACCCTGGACAAAGAAAGTTCCGCAAAAGCATCTTATGGAAGAAACCGGCAATATTTGCATTTGATTTCAAATTCAAGCACGGGAACACCGATTGACTTGTGGATCCCGAGCAGTAACAACGTCAAGCCTCAGATTGCGGACCAGTATGCCATGGGCTATTACCGCAACTTTAAAGATGATGGGTATGAAAGCTCCCTTGAGGTGTATTATAAGAACATGCAAAATCAAATTGATTATAAAACGGGGGCCGATTTAGTATTCAATGAGAATGTGGAATCTCAGTTGTTGTTTGGGAGGGGCTATTCGTATGGTGCTGAATTTTATCTCAAAAAGAATGTTGGCCGTTTAAATGGCTGGATAGCTTATACCTGGTCAAAGACTGAAAGGGAATTTGATAACATCGATCACGGAGATCCCTATCCAGCGAACTGGGATCGAACCCATGATATGACTTTGGTGGGCATTTATGAGATAACTAAAAAATGGACCCTCTCAGGCACTTTCGTTTTCCGGACGGGGAATGCAGTTACTTATCCGGTAGGAAAATACCGTGCAGAAGGGCAGATCGTGAATTTATACAGCGGAAGAAACAATGACCGGTACCCGGATTATCATCGGTTGGATTTGGGAGTTACTAAAAAGTTCAAGAGCACCAAAAAGTTTGAGTCCAGCTTGAATCTGTCTGTGTATAATGTATATGGTCGGAAAAATCCATTTTCTATCACTTTCCGGGAAGCAGAAGACAATCCCAATCAAACCGAGGCCGTCAAAATAGCGCTGTTTAGTGTGATTCCTTCGCTTACGTACAATTTTAAATTCAAATAGGTTTTAAACGAATGAGTATGAGTATGAGGATGATGAAAACACTCCAGAATATAATTCTGCTAAGCATAGCAGCAGGTATTGCCTTTTCCTGCGAGGAAGTCATTGAATTGGATTTGGACCGGGTAGTTCCTCGGATGGTAGTAGAAGCAAATATTTCAAATCAGCCGGGTCCTTATACGGTCCGGTTGTCTGAAACAACCGACTTTTATGATGAAAACAACTTCAACCCTAGAGTGGGCGCTGAAGTCACCATATACGACGAATTGGGCAATCGCGATACCTTATGGGAAACCACGCCGGGATATTATCAAACCAATACGATTCGGGGTATGGCGGGATTAGAGTATACTCTGGATATCAATCATGGCGGAACATCCTACACAGCCTCCAGTAGAATGCCGGCTCATTTCAATCCCATCGATTCGTTGATCGTAGCTTTTGAAGAAGAATCTATTTTTAGAGATGAAGGCTACTATGCAAAGGTAACCACCCAAGATCCGAAAGGGGTGGAGAACTATTACCGGTTGAAAATATTTGTGAATGACAAAATATTCATCTTCAATCAGGATGACGAGGATGCCGATGAATATGTAGATGACAACTTATATTTGGCCACTGATAAATATACGGATGGCCGATATATTGAATTTGATTTGTCACCTCCCTTGAAAATAGGCGATAAAGTGAAAGTGGAATTGTATCATATTAATCAAAGCACGTACGATTATTACCGAACGCTATTGAACGCTGCAGGAACCGGTGGTTTGGCTCCTGCGAATCCTATATCCAATTTTGGGGAACAGGCATTGGGTAATTTTAATGCCTACGTCGTGTTTTCTGATTCTACAGTGGTGCAGTAATATTTACCCATTCCCCAATCTTAACCCTATTTTTTGTAAAATATAAAGAGGTTGTTGATAAAATGGAATCAACTGAGTATGTCCTGGTAAGTCAGAGCAAGGATCAAAAATATTCCCGGATGTGGCTGTTTCAGGGTACAGGAAGTCCGAGGTGATATGTAGTTTTGATCAATGTTAAAGATATGAATATGATTAGTTCTTTGGAGAATGATTGAATCTGAATCTTAGACATGCTGTTATGATCCGGGCAGATTTAAGCCGCTGATTTTCATCATAATTGAGAAAAGAGCATCAAAAGATCAGGGTCAGCTTTTTCCTTTGATCGTGACCAGATACTGAATGACCTCTTGAGCTGCCGCATCGGTGATCGGCGCGCCGAAGGTCTTTTGCATTTTTGTCACAATGGCTGTCCAGGTTTCTTTGGAGAAGTCCGGCTGATTAAGGACATATCTGGCTGAGTGACACATGCGGCAACTGTTATAAAACGTCTTATATCCTTCTACTTCAGGCAGATTTAATTCCACTTCACTCATGTAGGGTAATTCTTCCTTATGGGGTGCTTGCTGATTTGATGGCTGCTGATTGCAGGAAATAGCAAAACATAGGCAGATCAGGAGAAAGAAAAAGATGATCTTTCTTGAAATAAAACGTTTCATGATTATTCTGCTTTTATGGGTAATACTTCTATTTTATTGCGCATATATCCACTTCGATTCCAATGTTCCATGGGTTGTGATTCTCCTCTCGCGTTGGTGGCTTTAACCATGAAAGAATAATCCCCCTTTTCATTCGGAGTAAAATCATAGTGCCATCTTCTCCAGGAATATTTTCCTAAATCAGAATCTAATCTTGCTTCGGTCCATGTTTCACCTTCATCAGAGGATAGCTCTACTTGCGTAATGCCAAACCCTCCGTCAAAAGCCAGCCCTTGAATATCCGTTTTCACCCCGACGTTCAGAATGTCGTTAGGTTCCGGGGAAACAAAAATTGATCGCACATTCATTACACTAATAGGTTCCATGTCATCGGTAAGTGAGTCGGGGCTTTCATTAGCATCCGGCACTCCTTTGGGGATCTTGTAGGCCTTTTTCATCCAAAAACCGTCAAAGTCTTCGGTGAGTATCTGTATATCACTTACCATTCCTACCCAATAGGTGGCATACCATCCAGGAACAACCAGTTTTAGCGGATAACCATTGAGCAAGGGAAGTGGCTCTCCGTTCATTTCATAAGCTAACATGACTTCCCCGTCATTAGCATGATCAAATTTGAGCGATTTTACAAAATCTTCTACGGAAGGGAAAGGAGAAAAATCTAAACCATTAAAACTCACTTCAACCGATCCTTTTTTTACGCCAGCATATTCAAATAAATCACTCAGTCTGACTCCGGTCCACCGGGCATTCCCCATAGCGCCGTTTTTCCACTGCCCTCCCGGCACGCGGGGATCCAAGAAACTCCTCGCATTACCTGAACATTGACAAAGGGCGTTTATGGTAACTGGTTCAAACTTTGTCTTCAAATCATCCAGAGATAAAGCCACCTCCTTTTTCACATTCCCGCCGATTCTCAGGCGAAATGTATCTTGGTCAATTTCACTGGGTAAACCCGATAGATGCCAGCGCACAAAAAACACATCATTGGGTGTATAATCATGCAGAAAAAACTTTAAAGGTGTTTCAAGATTGGGAGGACGGTCAGTAAGCAACAATAAACTATCTTTGCCTTCCGCTTTTACCAAAATCCCTTCAGTATTGCCTTCCTTTTCAGGCGCAGCCGTTGGAGTGGGAGAATTGCATGAAAACACAAGTGAGGCGATCAAAGTTAAGATGAATAATTCTTTCATAGGATCTTAATCTTAAAAAAAGATATGGTAAGGTAATGCTAAACCTCGGTATTTTTATAATCTTAACCATATGAAAAGCAAAAAATGGTCTTACCTCTTACTCGTCCTGGCTTATTTGCCGATCACTGCTATTTGCCAGGAGACAGAGAAATCAGATAATCGCAGGGCGGATTCAACGCTGACTTCAAAAGTTTTCAATCTTGGAGAAATCACCATCGTAGCCAATCGTAAATCAGAATTCACCACTCGCATTACTTCCCGGCAGATGGAATCGGAAAATAGGTGGGAGGTGTCCCGGGCAGCAAATATGGTGGCAGGTGTCAGCCTGACTGCCATGGGTCCGAGAAATGAATCCATGGTCACCATCAGAGGATTTGATCTGAGGCAGGTTCCGGTATATATGGACGGAATTCCTGTATATGTTCCTTTTGACGGTTATGTGGATCTGGCCCGTTTTACGACCTTCGATATTTCGGCGATAGACATATCCAAGGGATATTCCTCCATATTATATGGTCCCAATTCCCTCGGTGGAGCCATTAATCTGATTTCGAGGAAACCTGTAGAACCGTTTGAATTAGAAGGTGCTGTCGGAATGATTAATACGAATGGATACCGGGGTAATGTCAATGCGGGAACTCGTTTCGGAAAATTTTATTTGCAGGGCGGATTGAGCTATCTGCACCGGGATGCTTTTCGTATGAGTTCACACTATACGCCCACCCAGAATGAGGATGGGAAGCAAAGAGACAATGCGTATCGTACGGATCAAAAGTATAGCCTCAAAATGGGGTTTACTCCCAATGATAAAAGTGAATATGTATTGGGTTATATCCATCAGTTAGGAGAAAAAGGACAACCGGTCTATACGGGGCATGACATTCTGAATTCTCTATTTGCAAAACCCCGCTACTGGCAGTGGCCGGAATGGAATAAAGAAACCGTATATTTTGTTTCCCGAAACAACATAGGGAGTGAGAGTTATGTAAAAAGTCGAATTTACTATGATCGGTTTATCAACTCCATTATCAGTTATGATGACGACACCTACACCACCATTACAAAGCCTTCTGCTTTTAAGAGCTGGTACAATGATTATACTTACGGTGGGAATATAGAGCTCGGAACGGCGAAGATTAAAAACCACCAGCTAAAATTTGCAGCGCATTTTAAAAAGGATGTGCACCGGGAACATGATCTGGAACAACCGGTTCTTCATTTTATTGATCAAACGGTTAGTTTTGGCCTGGAGGATATTTATAATATTTCAGACAAATGGTTCATTGTTCCGGGGATCGGATATAGCACAAGAGATAATATAATAGCAGAGCAATACAATAGTGCTGATGATATCATTTCAGAATTTCCAGATGCCGGGTTAAGTAAAGCCTTCGACGGACAGGTGGGTTTGTTCCACTATTTGAAGAAAGACCATAAATTAGGTGGAGTCGTGTCGCATAAAACCAGATTTGCCACCATCAAAGATCGATATTCTTATCGTCTGGGAAGGGCCATTCCCAATCCGGGGCTGAAACCTGAGACGGCAAACAATTTTGAATTGAATTACTCCGGACGTTTTGCCCGGAAGGTTTCCTTGGAAACTGCTGTTTTTTATAGTAAGATAACTGATATCATCATGAGTATAGATAATGTACAGCCCGGGAAATCACAAATGCTCAATGCGGGCAAGGCAGCATATTCGGGTATAGAAATCACGCTCGGCTATCAGATATTCCAGTCTTTGCTTGCAAATGTTAGTTATACGTACATAGACAGAAAGAATTTAACCAATCCTGATCTTTTTTTTACGGATGTGCCCCATTCCAAGGTGATCGGTTATCTTCGGTACCAACCGGATGCTAAAACTGAACTCACTCTGAGCCCGGAGTACAATTCTTCCCGGTATAGCACGAGTTATGGAACACAGGTAGGAGGTTTTTTGCTGACTGATATACTTGTCTCCAGAAAAATAGGATCCCATCTCGTCGTCGAAGGTGGTATGAAAAATATTTTTGACAAAAACTACAGTCTAGTGGAAGGTTTCCCGGAAGAGGGACGTAACTTTTTTGTGACTCTTCGTTTTCACAACCGAAGATAGTTTCTGTTTTCTGAATTGGGATAATGTAGCGAAAGCGTTCCCACTTTTTGGAAAAAAATAGTTTTAGTTTCTCGATTACCTGGACATTACATTCACAAGTCTTTCGGCCGGTGAAAGCAAAGCTGAAAAGCACAGGATAACAGAACCGGATCGAAATCAAAGGAGCGTTTGAATGACTATCGGAAAACGAGCAGGCTCTGCTTCTCAAAGCGCTTTCAGAGAAAGGGTTGAAGATCGGTGCTCGAAAGATCGAGATGGGATAAAAGGGAAAGGCATCCATGACAAGCCTGTTGTTGTGTCTGTGACGTGCCAAATTATATATTTTATATGAGCCATTTAACAAGATGATTCAAAATAATATATTGTTTAGTTAATCATACATGAATATTATTTGGTCATATAGAATATTCTTATATTTGCAGTTCACCAAATTATGATCAATAATGTTTAGAAGACGATGGACAAGGCGTTGGGGGATTCAAGTATTAAGTAATCCCGCAACTTCAAGGAAGTAATTTAAAAGATCTTAAAAAGAGCTATAACGGCACATCCTCAAAGAGCAGGATGTGCCGTTTTTTTATTCTGTCAATCTTCCATTTAAGACAATAAATACATTCAATTTTACACGAGGTGAAATCTTAGCTAATATTCTTATCTTTCTCTGCTACAAAATCCAATCTTTTGGAAAACAAATACGCCTTATTAATTGAGGAGATCCGGGAACCACCTGTTACCCTGTTAGGAAAATGGCGGAATCTGGGCCCCGGATTTATACTGTCAGCTGCGGTGGTGGGATCAGGAGAGTTGATTGCTACAACAACGCTGGGAGCAAAAGCAGGCTTTGTTACTTTTTGGGTGATCTTGGTGAGTTGTCTTGTTAAAGTGACTCTTCAGATAGAATTTGGTAAACACGCTATTTATTCCGGTGAAACTGTTATGGCTGCATTCAACCGGTTGCCCGGCCCCCGCATTGGGCGTGCGAATTGGTCAATCTGGGTGTGGCTTTTTATTCAGTTGTTTAAACTGCTTCAGGTGGGAGGTATCGTTGGTGGTGTGGGTATAGCACTGAATATGCTATTTCCTGGATTATCCGTTAACGTATGGATGTCGATTGCAGCGGTCAGCGCGGCTATGTTAGTGTATCGGGGACAGTACATTTCATCCCTGTGGTCACTACAATTTACAAGCTTTGCGATTACCTGGAACGATCTCGCTGAAGGATTATCTTTTTCTCTTCCTGCCAGTGTGGTTGGTGTGGCTTTAGCCGCTTTTGGGATTACCGGAGTAGGAGGTGATGAGATCATGTATTACAATTACTGGTGCCTGGAGAAAGGTTATGCCCGTTACACCGGGCCTTATGAGGATACCAAAGAATGGAATTATCGGGCACGTGGATGGATCTCAGTGATGTATTGGGATGCATTGCTGTCCATGGTAGTTTATACGGTGGTTACTGCAGCATTTTATCTGTTAGGGGCATCAATTTTACACGATATGGGACATATTCCCGAGGGCTACGAAACCCTAGAAACCCTATCTTACATATATACAGAGACATTAGGGCCCTGGGCGCGGACCATTTATTTAATTGGAGCATTTGTTGCTTTATATTCTACGGTATTTGCTGCATTGGCGAGCTGGACCCGCATTTTTTCAGATGCTTTTGGTCAGATCGGATGGATCAGATTCGATGATCCAGTGGTTCGACGACGAAGCATTGCGGTGATGGCCTGGGTCTTTCCGTTGATTTGGTGCCTGTTATATGTGTTTATCCAACTTCCGGTAATGATGATCCTGATCGGCGGTTTTTCAACTTCCATTTTATTGCTAATTGTCGTTTATGCGGCTTACCGATTCCGGTATTATCGTTTGCCGAAGAGTTTACGTTCTGGGATGTTTTATGATATCGCTCTGTGGGTCAGCATAATAGCGATATTGGGAGTGGGAGTTTATTCGGTGGTGAAAGTGCTATGGAATTTAAATTGACAATGAACAAGAAGCTGAAAGTCTGAAGTTTAATAGTTGAGAGTATGATATCTTCAGGTGTAACCAATAACCTATTAATGAATAACTCAATAACGAGTAAGCAAGAGTGTAGCACCTCAATCCCCAATCTAAAATCTAAAATCTGAAATCTGAAATCATCTGTCATGTATTCCAAGGAAAATATCGTCTCATTATTCGCCCGGAATGCAAACAGCCAGAAAGCTCTGGAACAAAAGGCTTACATGAAAAGGAAGTTTGAGTTTTTTGGAATCAAAACCCCTGAAAGAAGAGAGCTTCAACGGCCGATTCTACAGAAGGCCACTCTGCCTGATAAAAAGCAGGCTTTTGAATTAATCCGGCAACTGTGGGAAGAGCCTCAGCGTGAATTGCAGTATCTGGCGATGGAAATGCTAAATAAATATAATGATCAATTTGAAAAGCAGGATATAGATTAGTTGGAATTTATGCTCACCCATAAGTCATGGTGGGATACCGTAGATTTTCTGGCAGCAAATGTTGTGGGTAATTATCTGAAAAGATTTCCAGAAGTAAAAGATGACTTAGTTAGTAAATGGCTGATTTCTGATAATATATGGTTGCAACGAACCTGTTTATTATTCCAGCTGAAATACAAGGATGAAATGGATATCCGGAAATTGGATGAAGTCATTACCCGGGTAAATGGAACCAATGAATTTTTTATTAACAAGTCGATTGGCTGGATATTGAGAGAGTACAGTAAAACAAATCCCGGATGGGTGATTGATTATGTCAATAATGTTCCCCTCCATTCCTTGAGTAGAAAAGAGGCACTCAAAGTTGTGAATCGGAAATAGTCTTCAATAATATTTGCCTGGATTCCATTGTCGTCATTTCCTAGGAATATATTAATTTCCCTTTTGCTTCTGGAATCTCTCTTCCCAATTCTTTTGCTACTTCGATCCATTCTTCAATAACAACTTGAATATTCTTCACAGCTTCTTCATAAGTTGAACCATCGGAAAAACAACCAGGAAGTTCAGGTGCTTTGGCAATAAACAGATTATCTTTTTCACTCCAAAAAATGATGAACTCGTACTTTATTTTAGACATCGTATTATAGATTTAATCCATATTTTGTAATGATTATCCTATATTTGTTTCACCTAATAAATTTTTGCTTTTCCATCTTTGGATTGAATATTAATGATTTCTTCCATCTCTTTTTTATAGAAAATATGATGACTGCCTTTGATGCGTTCTGTAAATCCCAGCTTTGAAAGTAATTTGGTTAATTCCTGGAACTTGATATTTGAGTCAGAAGTTTTAGTCAGAATTTTTATGAGAAGTTTTTCATATTTTCCCATATTTAAAGTTAATAAAATTATCCAATAATACCTAAATAAAGATCTGAGCCTTTTCCCCAACTTCTTTCTGTACCTATCTTATTTGTCATTTATGGACACTAGTAACTCCTTAACCCAACATCTAGTCAATCATAGTATCGTATCCAGCAAAGTGGTAATGTGAAATAATTTCAGTCGTTTTGATTCGAAAATGTCACCTGATATGATTAAGTTGTTTCATTATATTTGGACTATACTTTGCTTGATATCAAAAGAAGAGTATGGTCTAATAAATTAAATATGAATAAGCCACCATTTATTTTTACATATTGGATATTCGCAGCAGTGGTAGGTTTTGTTTTATCCTCCTGCAATCAGAATGAAATAGTAATAGAAGATCCTACCGGAGAATCAAAATCTCCGATCTTTATTCCAATTGAGCTGAGTGAAACAGACTTGAAAGCTGCAAAGGAAAATAAGCTTGTATTAGTTGAGATAAAAGATCAAGAGGAGGTAGAAGAAATTCCAGTACAGTTAGACGAAAGTAGTCCTGGATTCGTAGTCATCTTGCCAGAAGGGCAGCCGGGCAAGCGAAAATTTAAAATGATGATCAAAAATTCTCCTGTTTCACATGGAATGAAAGCTGAAGGAAATCGCAATAACTTACAACCGGTACTTAGTGAGGGTGATCAATTGATCTTGCAATACAATTATCAAACGGTTTATGAAGAAGATGTTGTGCGACCCGGAGGAGAAATCATAGAAATGGAGTTTTCTAATATGTCATCGGGCCCATATTATGAAGAATACCTTAAAGCCCATCCCGACTTTCCTAAAGATACTGTCGTATCATCCAGCATATATTCTGTGCCGCGATCGGATTATATTCATCCGCTTTATGGAATGAACGGTGAAATGTTAACCGGAGATTGGCCTGACGGAGGTCATCCCCATCACCGGGGTATATTCTGGGCATGGCCCGAAGTGGAGTACAATGGCCAGATGGGAGATATTTATGCGTTGCAAAGGGTATTTGCCCGACCAACCGGAAAAATTGAGTTTACTAACGGGCCGGTATTTGCCCAGATCCACGCCGAAAACTTGTGGGTGTGGGAAGATAAGGATTCTATTGTCCGTGAACAGGTCTATATCAGAGCTTACCGGGCCATTGATAATCGTAGAATTATAGACTTGAAGCTTGAATTCCTGGCATTGGAAGACAATATTACCCTTGCCACAAGATTCACTGACAGTTACGGCGGATTGAATGTTCGTATGCAAACGCCGGAAGAACAGGAAATTTCATATTTTACAGATGAACAAAACAGTGATCCATTGAGGGCATGGGCTGATTTTAATGGAATATTTAAAGAAAATAAGGTAAAATCAGGATTGATGATACTCCAACATAAGTCCAATCCAGAATATCCCGGCGCATGGGTGGAATATCCACACCTATCCTGGATACAGCCTACGTTCCCGACTCCAAAAACCAAATTTCCGTTAAGTACCACAGAGCCATTGATATTGAAATACAGATTTGTCATACATTCAGGAGATAAACCTTCAGATGATAAATCAAAAGCATATTGGGATAGTTTTAACTCCTTAAAGACAGTGAACTAAAAT
>CAJDXA010000118.1_pt1 | contig 22697 bp, 17 predicted proteins | sample 7391711 | NCBI WGS metagenome assembly CAJDXA01 (sample SAMEA7055748, study PRJEB34461) | soil metagenome | biome: terrestrial ecosystem; feature: Peninsula; material: soil | place: Antarctica | collected 2016
ATAATAGTAAGGAACCAGTAATACAGAAGTGGTGCTTGGGAAAAATGAGAAAACAGATCAAGTTTATCCCGCTGCTTTATCTGATTATTAAAAAACGGAATCAAATTACTTATACCACTACCAAGGCTTTTCTTGTGCATTCGTTGTCAAGTCAGTCTATGAAACCATTCAATTAATCTGTTTATTCCTTCAATTACTTTAGGTGCATTAATTTTTATATCAAATTTTTCATATTCCAATGGGGGTTCAAAGTCAACATAGGCCAGTCTTGCAGCAAAATAATTTTCATGAAATCCAAAATTTGACGCAGGTAATAATGCCACACCCGTATCGTTTAAAATTTCATTACATAAGTCAGAAGATGTGACAATATTCCTTCTATTTAATTCCACTTTAAAATTCATAAAATCAGGGAATAAATAAAACCCTCCCTGGGGTTTATGTACCCTTATATTCCCCTCACTTAATAGGTGATAACAATATATTCCTACTTCTCGCAGGATCGTAACTTGCCATTCGATATAACTTTGGACAGATTCATAGTTACCATAGGCAGCTAACGCAGCCTTCTGAATGGGAGAAGAAGCACAAGAATAAGTTTCTGACGAAATCCCGATACAGGTTTCTTTCAAACCTGTATCAATATTTGGCGAAATAAATGCGGCTCCCAATCTCCATCCACCGGCACCACACCATTTTGACAATCCTGTAATGGTAATAGTGCGTTCTGGATAATAATTTGAAAATGATAAATGATTTAAATCATGGGTAAGTAAGCCATATATCTCATCAGAAATAACAAATACATTATATTCTCTGCATATTTTGGAAATTTCCATGATCTTATCTTCTGTATAAATCAATCCATCTGGATTGCCAGGATAATTCAATATTAATATGGAGGTATTATGTATTTTTTTCTTCAAGGAGTTTTTAAAATCATCAATGTTAATTCTCCACCCATGGTCATAGTCTGTGGTAAGCGTTATGATATTATGCCCGGCAAGATGTGTTTGTGGAGCATATGAAACCCAGGAAGGAGCTGGAATGAAAACATCTGCATGGTCAAATGATAATAATAAATTGAAAATTAGAATTTTCGAGCCGGGACCAACCAAAATATCATCCGGTGAAATATCAAGTCCATTATGGTCTTTGTGGAATTCCGACATGCACATTCTTAACTCTTTGTCTCCTTGCGTCAAAGTGTAATTATTCGCTGATGCATTTAGTTTTAATTCCTGTACCACAAAATTAGGGGGAAGAAATGGTGATTGGCCAAATCCAAAATTTATAATATCTCTGTCTTTAAATTCATTCGCAATTCTGTTCTTAATTAATAATGTGGCTGATTCAATTACTTTTCTAAACATGATTTATCCGAATTTATCCTTGGTCTCACAAGTCTAATTTAAATAAAAATCTACGACATAGATGAATAAAGAGATTCCTGGAATTGTAGAAGTCTTTTTCCACCATATTGCCGTAAGAGATTAGTATGATGAAAATAGAATAATTCTTTGACAATGGATGGATTCTTACGGTGGGCTTCATTTCTTTCAAAGGTTTATTGGCAGATCTGATACTGGAATCCGGTATTATTCCTCGGATACCTACACGTAATATTTCATAGGGAACGAAGTTCGTATCGGCATAAAATGTCCTACTCAACCATACGGACTACGCAAGGACCTATGATATCATAGGTGTTTGAACTTATTCCGGGTTAGAATAAATCATGATATTCACCCCAATTTAATGTTTTTCCCATTGGAATGTCTATGTCACAAGTCATTGATAGGATTTTAGGTAGGATTTGAGTTCGCCAGTATAGCGCGATGGTCCATGTCCAGTCTATTGCTTCTATTTTTTGGATTGCTTTTAATAAAGACCGGGTCATAAAATCCTCGGATATCAAAGCGGAAAGCATGGAGCATTATAAGAAGTTGCATCGTCATTTGTTGGAGAATGGGGTATATTTCGGTCCGTCCGGTTATGAAGTCGGATATATTTCTGCCGCCCACACAAAGGAGGATTTGGATAAGGCAATTGAAATTCTACACGAAGGATTTGCCGGGATCGAAGGGTGTGGATAAGGTTAAGGGTGAGGTAGAGGTTAAGGAGGTTAAATACGAGACTGTCCAGTTTTCTGTGCCAATGACACAGTTAATTGGATGGTCCCAAAATTACAAGGGCTTCACAATCCTCCTTCGCTGCATTCTCCCACCGGCTTATGAATCCCCCACCAACGACTACCCAATATCGGCTAGGTCACAGTATCTGAATCCTAGTCAAATCCTATAATCCTGGTCAAATCCTAAATCCTAGTCTAATCCTAAAATCCTAGTCCCGGAATCTTAGTCAAATCCTATAATCCTAGTCTAGCTTTCTTTCTTTCTCCGTTTCCGTGTCTTGAAGATCTCCAGCACTTCTTTCTCGGACATAAAACCTAAATCCTGGAACTGACTGACTACAAATTTCTTTATATCCTGATAATCTTTCCCTCGTTTGTAGGTATAAACCTTAAGGAATTTTTTAATCAAGCGAAGAGTGGCATGTTTGATTTCCTGATTGAACTGTTGATTGTCAAACATTTTTATGTAGATCGTCATCAACTTGTTGAGCTCAAAATAAGCCGAATAGTCCTCCGGTTCAATGCTACTCAATTCTACTTCAAAATATTTATAGATCACAAGACGCAAAGCTTCATTGAAATCAGACAATCCCTCATGCTGATTATAAACCGTACGGACCTCTTCAATAGTTACTTCTGAAGCTAAGCCGTTATCTTTGATTGTATTTTCAAGCAAATAAAACATGTAAAAATCATCCTTGGGTACATCCGCCAACAATTCAAATACTCGTACAAAAGAATCAACTCCTACCTTAATATCACTTTTCATCAATCGCCCCAGGAAATGAAAATGTTTTTCATGAAAACCATCGCTTTTCCGAAGTGTGGCGTAAATATTTGATAATCTTTTCTTTCGTTTCTCCTCAAATTCTACAAAGTGTGCACTCAGCCCCAGAATATTAATGTATTCCTGTGGTTCCTGCAATTCTTTGTTTTCCAGAAAAGTAATCAACTCTTCCTCATAGGAGATAGAATCCAATCCATGCTTGATCCGGAATTTTAAGAAATCCAGGAACTGACGGTAACTGGCCCTTAGTTCAATGGTATCATCAGGAAATTCGATCGTGTAGAAATTATAACCTTCAAATTGCTTTTTGTATTGCTCGTAAGCTACTTCCCGGTTTTTGCTTTGCCAGAGATCCTCTGACTGCAGATTTCGCAGGTAATTTACAATCCTCTTATTCTGAATATTGTCAATAAAGGAAGTGGTCCAGATGTCACTATTCAGAGCAAATCCTACCTGTATGGTCTGACCTATTCTTGTTTTCACATAATCGAAATAGACAGATTCGCATATAAAAGATAAGATATCCCTGAAATGCACTTGGGGGCGGATGTATTTATAATCTTCATTGATGGCTCCTCGTAAGACGGAATATCCCAGGATGCGCGGCAGAAACAAACCTTCCAGCCGATCGTCAAGTATTTCTATTTCAAGCGAAAGCAACTGCAGTGGGTCATTATCAGCCACTTTATTGTAGACCTCCTGGATCTGCGGTTCAAAATATTCAATCAAAGCTTTGTAATCCGATTCCTCTTCCGTTTCGAGATATGTGCTGAGCAAATCAGAAGCTTGTATGGTTTGCTTTATATTCTCGATCTGCTCCTTATATCTTGGGTTAAGTGGTTTCATAAAAATCGAATTTCATTATTGTTGTTTAAATATAGGAAAAACCCGGTAGAAATTCTACCAGGTTTTTGACAAGCCAGGTTTTTAAGGCCTGTAGATCTGCCGATATTTCCTTTATACTATCTTACTCCTCTTCAGAAGCAGCTGCTTCCTCAACAGGCTTTTCAGGTGCCTTTCCAAAAATTGAAATATGAAAATCACGTTTTTCTTGCGCAGTTTTCTCAAATCTTGCAGTTACTTTTTCTTCCTTCGCTTCGAGGAAATCCTGATATTTCTGATCTGCTTCCTCTAGTTGAAGAACTCCTTTTTTTACACCACGAAGAAGATGTCTTCGATAGAGAATTCCTTTAAACTTCAGGATAGCACGCACGGTGTCAGTAGGCAATGCTCCATTCTCGAGCCACTTAACTGCTTTATCTCCGTCCAAATCAATGGTAGCAGGGGAAGTCATCGGGTTGTAAGTCCCTATTTTCTCAATAAATTTACCATCCCGTGGTGCACGGATATCGGCCGCTACGATATGGTAAAAAGGTTTTTTCTTTCGTCCTTTGCGTTGTAAACGTAATTTAACAGACATTCAATTATACATTATGGTTATTTAATCACCTGCTTATTCCGTCTCTGCGAATTACAGGCTTTTCCGGGCGCAAATATAAAACTATTTTCTATTATAAGTAGGTAATTCTGGAAACGATTGAATTTATAAAGTGTGACTGTCAAGAATGAGACAAATCAAGCCAAAGGAATTTTGGAAGAATCACTCCTCATAGGGCGTACGTATCGTCTGTTTCAAGGTTAACAGCTAGAGATCTACGATCAGGATAGTGATCAAACTTATCTCTCTATCACACCGCCGACTCAAATATCACTCATGAATATTGAGAATATTATAATTAGTAACTTGGAAAAAGTGGTCAACGTTATTCAGGCATGAACAAACAACAAACGACAAACGACAAACAACAAACTTCAAACTTCAAACACCACTATCCTTCAAAACAGTTTCCATTAATGAAGTTATTCTACGTGGCAAAAGGATAAACCATTAATTTAAAATTCAAATCTTAATTTTAAATTAATCCGCCGGGAAGTAAGATTATTTTTCACAGAATACTGAACGTTGTCGATGGCCTTGATCCAGGTCACAGAGGCAGTATTAGCCACCTGCAACAAGTTGAACACCTCCAGACTGACCCAGGCATTCTCAGCAAAGCGAAACGGATTATGGGGTCTCCTGCTTATCCAGTCGCTGTCCCAGAGTTGAGCTGAAAAGCCCGCATCCACCCGATAATATATTTTATACCGGAATGGATTTCTTAGTACTTCATTCTCGTCCGGCGTCCCAAAAGGCAGTCCTGAACCGAAATTGAGACTTAGATGTATTTTAAAATTTTCATTCTGCGGTAAGTAATCCTGAAAGAATATAGACGCGGTAAATAATTGATCCGTAGGTCTAGACACATATTCCGTCTTTTCAATATTGCCGATACCTTCCAGCAATTTCTCATGTTCCACACCATCCCACTTTTCTACGGCCTTGAGAAATGACAAATTAATCCAACTTTCAGCACCGGGAACTAATTCTCCATTGAGTCGAAAATCAATACCCATGACATGGCCTGAAGCCATGTTCTCACCATAATAGCGGATACGGACATTGTTCACATCATAAGGTACCAGGTCGTCGAGACGTTTATAGTAAGCTTCGGTCATAAATCGCATTTTGGCGTTCAGCTTATTCCAGAAAAAATCTGAACTGTAACCAACTACAAAATGTGTAGACTTCTGAGAACGTATTGCCTCATTGAGCGTACCATCAAACCTGCGGAATTCTCGGTAGAATGGGGGCTGATAATAAATACCTGTTGCAATTTTCCAAACCTGGTTATTCGCCCCGCCAAGTGGCTTGTAAAGGATCTGTCCCCGGGGAGATATGTTCAGCTCATTATTCCAGCTCCAATACGATGCACGTATGCCTCCCTCGAAAGTCCACAGGGATTTACCTGTATTGCGCAGATTATAACTCTCCATAAAATATCCATCCACACGCTGAGAAGACAAGGTGTGGCGTGATTTATAATTATTATACAACAAGACTTCATCCTGATTATAGGGTAGTGAAAATCCTGCTGAATCAAGTCGTTCCCATTCATTGAGCCGATCTTGAATATCTTCGTGCTGGAACTTTAGTCCCCATTGAAGGAAATGACTTTGATCCCTGCCGGAGGATGAAAATAAATTCTTTTCCAGTCCACCCTTAACCTCAAAATTCGATACATTGGAGATCAACAAATTCCGGACATACTGATGCTGAATCCCCTCCCCTACCAGCGCAATAGCTTCACCCTGGTTTTCCGATCCGATGGAGGTTTCAATTTGGCTGAGATTGTACGTACTCAGAATGTCAAAATTTTCTGATTCCCCGGATTGATAGGTAGAGGCCAGAAACTTAAGAAAGAAAGGGTTTCTTCTTCCCGGAGGCAAGTAAGTCATCGAAACACCAGCCATGGCTGTTTCAAATTTATCCTGTTCAGAACCGGTAAATGAAGACGTAAGATTCAAAGTGAAATCAATAAGTCCAAAAGCGGTCGATCTGGACTGTGGCTGGAAGTCAAACACGGATCTGTTATAATTGAGCAATAGTCCGGCCTGCCATGATTCATTGAGATCATACGTCATATAGGACTGGATATCAGCAAACTTAGGGAGGTATTCCCCTTTGACATCAAGTGAATTAAGCAAATAAGAGGTCGATCGATACCGGCCACCTGCTAAATAACGAAATTTTCTATACCGCGAATCACCCAGGGATTTACTGCCTTCCATGTGGACACTGGCACCTAACAGGCTTGCCTCCGCTGAATAGGCGGAGGAGTCAGGTCTTTTGTACTTGATATCCAGGACCGAGGACATTTTATCACCATACCGGGCGGAAAATCCACCGGAGGAAAAGGTAATATCACGGATTAAATCAGGATTGGGAAAAGAGAGACCTTCCTGCTGTCCGCTTCGAACCAATTGCGGCCGATAGATCTGAAAGTCGTTAACATATACAAGATTTTCATCATAATTACCTCCCCGNNNACCAGTTCCTCCGCTTACCCCAAGGGCAATATGAGGCAGGATGTTTTCCAGGTTCCCAGTCACTGATGGAAGCAATTTTATCGCTGAAATATCTTCAACGACCATACCCGGTTGATGTGAAATAGTGCTTTGAACGACCACTTCCAGATCAGATATTAGCAGCACCAGGTCAATATTCAGAACGAGATGCTCGTCTGTTCTCGCATGCTTTATCGGATAGATGGCTTTTTTGTAACCCACGCGAGAAAACACAACAGATGTGTCCTGAGTAGATATAAACTGCAAAGAAAAAGCACCTTTTTCATTTGTGGTAATGGCAGATGTACTCCCTTCCAGATATACCACAACATCACTGAGTGGCTCGCCTTCCGTAGGATCTACTACGAATCCATCAAGGGTAACAACTCCCTGGGCGAGAGCATTACCGGCGAAGAAAATCAATAGAAAAACTGCGATATTAAACTTCATAGACCGGAGGATTGCCGATAGCCTTCAGTTTTTTAATTGTCTCTTTAGGATCATCAGACCCGAACACAGAACTTCCGGCGACCAGGACATCAGCACCGGCTTCCATAATCTTTGCTGCATTCTGCAATCCGATGCCGCCATCGACCTCGATTAGAGCTTTTGCATTCCGATCCTGCATAATTTGCTTTAACTGGCGGATTTTATAAAGTGTTTCGAAGATAAATTTCTGACCACCAAATCCCGGATTTACAGACATAATCAAGACGAGATCGAGATCTTGAATAATCGGCTCCAGAAAAGAAACCGGAATATGGGGATTAATAGCTACACCAGCCTTGACTCCAAGATCTTTTAATTGTTGAATATTTCGGTGCAAGTGCGGACATGCTTCGTAATGTACAGTGATCGTATTGGCTCCGGCTTTCGCAAATTGCGATACATACCTTTCCGGTTCTTTGATCATCAAATGCACATCCATGGGTTTTTTCAATACTTTCCCCACCTGTTCAACGATCATCATCCCAAAGGAAATATTGGGAACAAATCGACCATCCATTACATCCATGTGTAACCAGTCTGCTTCACTCTCTTCTATCAATTGCACTGCATCACCCAGTTTTAGAAAATCAGCCGCCAATAAAGATGGAGCTATTATAGGTTCTTTAAGCATATCGTTCATTTTGCACCTGTTATAACTTCATTTCCGTGCGATAAATTGAGCAATCGCAGAAAATCTTTTAAATGGTCAACACACTCCCTTTGCGGTATTTTACTATATTCTCAGTAATTATCCATGCAATGCATTAACATTCGGCGGCAAAGGTAAGGAATATCAAATTCTTTTGGAATGTGTCCGGGGAAAGGATGCAAAAAAGATTACTGGAAACAGTTTTTAGCATTTAGATGCACTATTAAAATTTAATAGTCAATATTTCGTTTATCATGGATATATCCGGTATGTTCTGATTCATAAATCAACGTCCGGACATCAAAACAATAAATATAACCCACTATGGCTTCAGATAATTCATCCCGGAATATTGCTATTTTCAGTGTAACCGCTCTTATTCTTCTGTTACTTGCCGCTTACCTATTTTATCAAAATGGGCAACTGCGAAAAGATATCGTCAAAATGGATAAGGAATTTATGGATCTTCAGGATGTGAATGTACAACTTGATGAAGAGTTCCAAGATGCTCAGCAGCAACTGGAATCCTTAAAAGGAGACAACATCGAGCTTAACAAACACATCGACGAACAGATCAGAAAACTGGAAGAGCAGAAAAATCAGATTGCGGGATTGATAAGAAAAAACCGAAATCTCGCGGAAGCACAGGAAGAAATCAAGGAACTCCGAGCCTCATTAGATCAGTATGTGGAAGAGATCAATCAGCTGAAAGAGGAAAATATATTCCTGACGGAAGAAAACAAATCCCTAAAAACTAAAACCGATAGCCTGGCTACAGCTTTCGAAACCAGCCAGACCCATAATGAAACCCTTCTCACAGAACAGGAGATTCTGGAAGAGCAAAAAGATAACCTGGCCCAGCAAAACACTAAACTCAACATAAAAGTCCAGGAGGCAGCACGCATCAAGGTCAACAACATTGATGTAAAGGGCTATGCCTCTAAAGAGAGCGGTCGCGAAGTGCGTCGAAGACGGGCCGACAATACAGAACTGCTTAATATATGTTTTGAGACCGAAGTGAATCAACTGGCATCTGAGGGAGAAGAAGTTTTCTATGTCCGCATTTTGAATCCCAAGGGAGAAACGATCTCTGTGGAATCAGCCGGATCCGGGGTATTGACCCTTATTGCAACAGACACTCCCATTCCTTTTTCCACCAAACAAACCATCGAATACAAACACAAGAAAGGAGAAGTCTGTCTGGTCTGGGCACCACAGATTCCTTTCGAAGAAGGATTGTATGCTGTAGAGGTATATAACAAAGGATTTGTAGTGGGGAATACGACATTTAAGTTGAGGTAGGGTTAGCGCTAATTTGAATAAGAAGTAACGGAATAAGGTTCCTTTCATTCTTCTATGGCTTCATCAATCAAGTTATTAAGTCCCTTTTGTCTAAGTCCATCTTTTAATAATTGATCTCTTGCCCGAACCTCACACTAGTGCTAGTAGAACGAAGTTCGTGAGGTTAATAACCGATATAAACTCTTCAGAATTATTGTCATAAAAAAAGTCCTGAAGGGACGATGATACCACAGCGATGGGTAAAACCCATCGATTGGGTTTACACATAGAGTTCTGAACCCTGAAAGGGTGATGGTTTAAGCATCGTCCCTCCAGGACTCCATTTATATGCGGTGATTACGATGGGTTGCACCCATCGCTATAGCACCACTGTCCCTCCAGGACAGTATCTTACACACACTAATACGACAAGAATGAAATTAAAAATAGCCTGCTGGACTTCGTTCTTGGCGCACTAGATTCCAATGATAGTGCTATAAATATTACATCCTTCTCGTCAATATCCTTACAAAGATGATAAGCGGAGCAATAGTATTCCTTTTGACAAGGTGCACTTTCGTGACATTACAATATATAGATTTGGTTTATCATTATCAAGTATTTTGTATGGAATTGCATGCCAAATTCCCCTCATCCCATATTTCTATACATTGGTCTAAAAACGATCTGAGAATTCTAAAATCACCCCTACTTGAATGTTATATTTACGCTAAATTCGATATCATTAGAAATTGATGATCCCCCCAGACATACTTAACGGTAGTCTAGGGGCAAAATCCTAACTTTTTTGTTTACTTTTGACGCAAAATTTAATGACCCGTGGGTATATTACTGTTTATTCTAATTTCATACGTCCTACTTTGCTTCACAATGGCTCCTTTGTTCCGACGTGCCGGTTCAGATCCGAAGAAAGCCTGGATTCCGGGTCTCAACTTTGGTGAATGGGCTCATATCATCGGTCGCAAAAGAAGCTATGCCTGGTGGTTACTTTTCCCCATCGTAAACATCTTCATTTATGCCGGAATGGCCGTTGACATGGGAAGGGCATTTGGCAAACTGACTTTTTGGGATTCCGTTCTGGCAGTAGTCTATACGCCACTGGCCTTTTTTCTTATTGACAGACAAAACCGATCCTATCAGGGTAAAGTAGTACAGCTCGAAAAAGAATATCATCTACAGATCAAAGAAGCACAGGATGCAGGAGATAATCTCAAAGTCCAACGCTTAATCACTAAGAATCCATACCGTAAAAACGGTACCCGTGAATGGGCAGAATCTCTGATTTTTGCCGTTTTTGCAGCAGCATTTATCCGAATGTTCCTGATCGAAGCATTTATCATACCTACCTCCTCCATGGAAGGTTCTCTTCTGGTGGGTGATTTTCTCTTTGTATCCAAAGTAAACTATGGAATTCGTACGCCAATGACTATCGCTATGGTTCCTCTCCTTCACAACCGGATTGGATTTCTCAACACTGAATCCTACCTGGAGGAACCCAGCCTGCCTTATTACCGGCTGCCAGCATTAAATAAAATAAATCGTTACGACAATGTCGTATTCAACTATCCAGAGGGAGACAGTGTAGTCATTACTCCCGGACGGACTTTCAGTGTATATGACCTAAGACGGCGTGGAATGCTCAATCAGGTAGATCCTAATGCCATCATCTCAAGACCGATGGACAAGATGGATCACTATATTAAACGAACTATCGGGTTGCCTGGCGATGATCTTCAAATCAAAGGAGGAGTAGTTTACATCAATGGCGAAGCGATAGATGATCCCGAGAAAGCTCAGTATACCTACAGGGTCACCTCCTCAGTGGGAGAAATCAACATCAACACCCTGGATAAATTGGGTGTGGATGTTAAGGATCATCCACGTGGTGCGGACCATTTCTACAATCTCAGTAAAGATGAAGTAGAAGCCATCAAAAATCTTGGAAATGACATCGAGGTTACTTATGTGCCACCTACACATATGGACGATTATATGTTTCCTCATAATGAGGAACTTTTTCCCAACTGGACTTTTGACGAATTTGGTCCCATTCATATTCCTGCGAAAGGTGAAACCATTGAACTCACACCGGAAAACGTGGCCATGTATAGCCGGGTTATTAGCTCATATGAGCAAAATGACCTGAGCATTCGAGCAGATCAAATCTATATAAATGATGAAGTTGCCACTCACTATACATTTAAACATAATTACTACTGGATGATGGGAGATAACCGACACAACTCAGAAGATTCCAGGGTTTGGGGTTATGTACCTGATACTCATGTCGTAGGTAAACCATTATTCATCTGGATGTCCATGAAAAACAGTAAACTCGCAGATGGAATCCGATGGAACAGGATCTTCACGTCTGCCAATAAAAAATAAACCCTATGTTAAGAGGAGTATGCAGTTGCTTGTTTTTTCTTTTGATAACCACCACTGGGATGGCTCAAAAAGCTTCGAATGCTTACTTATTGGAATGGAAATCATCCGCCTCTGAAATGTTTATGATCACCGCGATTGATCTATTAACCGGATTCAATCAAAATGGCTATAACAATCAACCTTATCTCCACCAAAACAACCTCTATCTATCCTCTTCATGGAAAGAAGAAGCGCAGACGCATACCAATATTATTGCCCTGAATATCAATGAAAAAACCATGCAGCAATTTTATTCGTCAGGAAAAGGAAACACAATATCAGGAACTTTGGAAATATGATGGACATGAACTTCTGAAAGTTCTTCCGGAAGTCAACGTTGCTTATTTCACACCTATCTCATCTGACAGGCTGGCAGTAGTGCTTATTGAAAACAATCAGTTGAGCCTGTATGATATCAATGTCAAATCCAATCAAAAAAAGAAAATCATAGATAACTGTGGACGTTCGATGACACTGGGAGAGAATGGAGAGCTTTATTTTGTACATAAATACAGTCCGGAGAGCTGGTTCATCAAATCCTATGACCTGTACACGGGCCAGATCAAAACCGTGTGCAAAACGATTCCGGAAGCTGAAGACTTTTTTCTCGAGAAAGATAAATTCATCTGGATGGCAAAAGATCAACGCATCTATAAGACAACCATCCAGGAAGGTATCTCGACATCCTGGGACAACATTTTCAACCTGGAAGACTTCCCGTTGAATAATATCGGCAGATTGTGCGTTATAGGAAACAATAAACTGATATTTATCAACCAATAATTTTACAATTACGTGAAACCGTTCTGTCCGCTGTACCTTTTCTGCCTATTGCTATTTTCCTCTATTCCACTCCATGCACAGTCAGGCCAATCTTTCATAATTCAGATGGATAAAAAGGTCGATGTCGATCAGGTAAAGGAATATTTTAATGGAAAAAACATCAGCGTCGAGACCAGGCTAATCGCCAAAAGCATCGGTGCATATCTACTGACCCCCTCCGCTATTCCCACCAGAAAATCATCCGACTGGAGTAAGCTTCTGGAACAGTGTCCGGGGATTACGGGCTTTCAGCCAAACAGAACCTACGAAAGAAGACGTATCACACCCAACGATCCAAAATTCAATGAACAGTGGTATCTCGATATGATTAAAATGCCGGAAGCCTGGGAACTTACGACTGGAATGGTTCAGTCCGGGGCGTATCAACCCGTGATCGGGGTGCTGGAGGCCGGATATGATTTCTCCCGGGCGGATTTCGAAGGCATACTTTTTGAAAATCCTGGTGAGATTCCCGGTAATAATATTGATGATGATAATAACGGCTATGTAGACGACGTAAACGGCTGGAATTTTGATAGTGAAGATGGCGTTCATTATATTGACTACACTTACCATGGGGATGCTGTAGTGGCCATCATGGCTGCATTAGGAAATAACAAGACTGGAATAGCCGGGATCAATTGGCATGGAAAGATTCTTCCGCTCACATTGGAAGCTCGCAATACAGATGCCTCTACCATCGAAGCATATGAATATTTCTATCAGATGAGAAAGAAATTTAATGAGACCAATGGATCGCAAGGAGCATTTGTTGTAGTTACCAACAGTTCATTTGGATTAGACGGCTTGTTCGAAGAAGACGCGCCCCTGTTTTGTTCCATGTATGACAAAATGGGATCTGTGGGTATTCTGAGCGTAGGTGCCACTTCCAATCAGGATGTCAACGTTGATATTCATGGTGATCTTCCCAGTGATTGTTCTTCTCCCTATCTGATCATCGTCAACTCCATCGATAGGGACAAATTAAACAATTATTCAGGTCGGGGTACGAAAAACGTCGATCTGGCTGCCCCTGCAGAAAAAATTCTCGTTGTTTCCAAACCAGGTCAGTTCATTGAGGATTCAGGTACATCATTTGCAGCGCCACAGATATCCGGAGTAATAAGCCTGGCTTATACCTTGCCATTGGATAGTCTTCAAAGAGCCATTAAAAGAGCTCCAGTGGAAGTAGCTGAATCGATCCGTACATGCATGTTGGAGAATACTACCCCGGCACCGGATCTCACCGATGAAAATGCTACAGGTGGCTATCTTAATGCTCTTTCTACTCTTCAATGTGTCCATGACAAATATTACATCCCGGAATCCACCAAGTCCCTCTCCATCACAAAAATATACCCCAATGCTACGAGAGAGGATTTAAATGTAAAATATGCAGCGAAAGATGCGCAGACGACAATTAGAGTGGTGATCTATGATATCCTTGGAAAAAAAGTAAAGGAGGACACAATCGATCCAGCTACCACCAATCCTGCGCATATAAGCGTTAAGAGCCTACCTGCCGGCGTATATGCAATTTCTTTTATACAAGACAAAAACGTTGCAACAGAACAATTTATTAAGTTCTGAATTGAGTAGCAGGTTAGTTATGAATTATGAGGTATGAGTAACAGGTGACAAGTGATAATCACCAGTCTGCTTACGGTTGATTATCAATCCATCATCCAAGAATATAGATACAATAACTACCGACCGCTGACTATCGACTACAGACCACCAACTGCAGACTTCCGACCACAGGCTACCGACTGACTAAACAACAAATCCGAAATAATTTTCCAAGTATGAATAATTTTTAATATCTTCGTCCCCAATTTCACATATTTATGTGGAGATATGGCTTCGTAGCTCAATTGGATAGAGCACCTGACTACGAATCAGGAGGTTGCAGGTTCGAATCCCGCCGAGGTCACATAAGAACATTGATTGAAATAATATACAAAACTGTAAGATATGTCAAAGGTATGTGAGTTAACAGGGAAGCGACCAGTCGTGGGCAATAAGGTTTCGCACTCAAATGTGAAATCAAAGCGCCGATTTGAACCGAATCTGATCAAGAAGAAGTTTTATATCCCTGAGTTGGATAAAACGGTGGAACTTAAGGTCTGCACCAAGGCACTAAAAACTATTGATAAACTGGGCTTATATGCCTATTTGAAGAAACTTCAAAAGAAAGGAAAAGACATTCCGGTAAAATTATAAAACACAAGAATTATGGCAAAGAAATCAAAAGGTAATCGGATCCAGGTCATTCTGGAATGTACACAACACAAAGATTCTGGCAAACCTGGAACATCGCGTTATGTCACCCAGAAAAACCGTAAAAACACACCGGAAAGATTGGAATTGAAAAAATATAATCCTATCTTAAGGGAATATACATTACACAAAGAAATCAAATAAATTATGGCAAAGAAAGTATCTAAAAACGCCCGGATCGCACAGCGATCCCAAAACGCAGGATCAGGCAGAGATCACGTTAAAGTGATTAAAAGCATCAAAGATCCTGAGACAGGGAAATATTCATTCAAGGAAATGATCATCCCTAAGGAAAAAGCAACTGAATTTTTTGCTAACAAATAGCATTTTTGAATAAACTAAAACCGATGGTTAAGGCTTTTCCCCTGTGAAAGGCCTTTTTTATATGTACTATCCATATGAATAAAAATTGATCCTGGGGCATCGGTGGTCCGGCAGATAATTTCACCCCACATCTGCCCTATTTGAATGAAATCTACTTCATAGTTTTAAATACATCCTGATGAGTTTTTTTAAAAAGTTTTTCACAAAGGAAAAGGAAGAAGACCTGGAAAAAGGTCTTGAAAAAACAAAGTCCAGCCTTTTTGCCAAAATAACTAAAGCTGTAGCAGGGAAAAGCACGGTAGATGAAAGCTTTCTGGATGAATTGGAAGGCATACTTGTCTCCGCTGATGTGGGGCTTGAGACGACTATAAAAATCATTGATCGTCTGGAAGAGCGGGTAGCTCAAGATAAATACATCAATACCAATGAGCTGAATGCGTTGCTAAAACAAGAAGTAGTCGCACTTCTTTCCGAAAATAATACTGAGAATTTTGAAGACTATATTATCCCTCCCGGGAAAAAGCCATATGTCATTCTGGTGGTTGGGGTAAATGGTGTCGGTAAAACGACAACTATAGGCAAGCTTGCCTACCAGTACAAGAAAAATGGTTACAGTCTCGTCGTGGGAGCCGGGGATACATTCCGGGCTGCAGCAGTAGATCAGTTAAAAATATGGGCAGATCGGGTCGGTTGTCACTTCTACTCCAAAGGAATGCAGGCAGATCCGGCAGCAGTAGCATACGAAACAGTACAGTATGCCATCAAGGAGAAACTTGATATTGCCATCATTGACACAGCCGGTCGTCTTCACACGAAAATAAATCTGATGAAGGAGTTGTCCAAGATTAAAAGATCCGTAAGCAAGGCATTGGACGGTGCACCGCACGAAGTACTTCTCGTACTAGATGCCTCAACTGGACAAAACGCCTTTCTGCAATGTTCCAAATTCACGGAAGCTACCGAAGTTAGTGATCTCGCGCTGACCAAGTTGGACGGTACGGCAAAAGGTGGCGTTGTTCTGGGTATCTCCGATCAATTTCAGATTCCAATCCGATATATCGGGGTAGGCGAAGGTATTGAGCAACTCCAGATTTTCAATAAACGAGCATTTGTTGATTCCTTGTTTAGCGGAGAATTGGAATAGGGTTTAGGGTGCTGCACTATTAAGCGTTAGATTTTAGGAAGCTGTGTTTTCAGGTGTTAGGATACATTCTCTATTCATTCAATTTATTGATTTGGATAATCGTTCATGTTTCAGCTAAATGAAAGAAACTTATAAATTTGAGATTTGAATATTTCATATGCAGATATTATACATGCAGAACCAAAGTTCCTATTTTCTTTGACCTATTACCTAAGGCCTTACAATTAAATATTTTGTCTGGCATCAACTTATTTGTTATCTTTTCATTCTTATTTCACTTCGAGATGAAAATATGAGGGTACCAATATGCATACTGATATTAAGTTTTTCACTTACTTTTGGTTTTGCCCAATCACCGGATAGTTCCGGCATTAGCTATTCCATAGACACCATTGCGTCACCAAATTGTTACCAAAGTGGAGATGGTGCTATCCTGCTGGACGATGTAACCGTGCCAGGAACCATTGATCGTTATGAATGGAGCAATGGAGCAAATACCGAAGATCTCATCTACGTCAATGGAGGTAAGTACCAGCTAACGGTTTATAATACAGATGGTGAATCATTCAAAACCGAAGAATTTTTTATTCCGCAACCAGACACTCTCGTTATAAAATATTTCATCTCACCACCTACTTCTCCCCTGTTGGATAATGGATTTATAGATCTCACAATTAGAGGAGGTACGGGACCTTTCAAACTAACGATGACTTTCAACCAGGACACTACCACAGTGACTACGGACTCCACTTTTAGTTTAAATGGTATAGATACAGGATTTTACAATTTCTCCGTCATGGACTATCTGGGCTGTGTCGATTCTGCTTCATTCAGCATTTTCTCAACAAAACCTTGTGAAATGCTTGCCACAGCTTTGGTCGAACCGGCTGAATGTAAGGAATCGCCCTCAGGACGAATCGAGCTTTTAATTGAAAATGCCGTAGAACCCGTCACCATAGACTGGTCATCTGGAAAGAAAAATCAACAGATACTATATAATCTGGACGCAGGAATCTATAAATTTACAATTAGCGACCGTAGGAAATGTATCATCATCGATTCCATTAAAATAATATACGAAGACCGAATCCCTCCGGAAGCGATTGTAAAGGATAACATTCTGCTCTATCTTGATAAGGACGGTAAGGCCTCCCTTACCTCCGCTCAGGTTTTGATAGGAGCTCGGGACAAATGCCACAATGACCTAAGTTTTGATTTGGAAAAATCGAAATTTACGTGTGATGATGTTGGAACAAATATGATTGATTTTTACGTTACAGATGGCGTTGGTAATACAGCAACAAAACCTATAAAAGTTGAAATACGAGACACTCAGGCCATAAAAATTCTTTATGAAGACACCGTTTATACAGCACTTTGTAATAGTATTGCCCAGTATGAACCTCCCCGGGTACAAGGAAGTTGTTCCACAACCAGTACAGCCGGTCTGATCAAAGCAACCACTCGAGAAATAACGACACCTGGGACTTATGTAGACCGATATTATTTTGTCAAAAAGCCAGGTGATACACTTAAAGCCAATGTAACAGTTATAGTCGCTGACGCACGCGTCCGGGCATTTCTTAATGTGGAAGACCCTCTGTGCAGCAAAGGTGACGATGGCTCTATCGCTGTAAAATTGCGCAACTTCAAAGGTCCGGTTACTTATCAATGGGATGATAAGTCTCAAAAGGATTTTATTTTTGGTCTCTACAATCAACGAGAATACCGTGTTACTGTCACAGAAGGTCATGGATGTGTTTTTGAACTATCTGCTTCCATTAATGGTGCGGATAGCCTGAGTGTAGAGCTACAGGAAATTATCGAAAAGGAAAAGTCAATAGTTATAATTCCTCGAATCACAGGGGGTAACAGACCCCTCCGGTATGAATGGTATGAAGCAGGTAGTTTTATCAGTGACTTCCAAAACCTGCTCAACGCAGAAGATGGAAAAAGATATCAACTAATAGTTAAGGATGCAGCTGGCTGCGTCAGTCAACCACTGATAGTGGATCGCACAATGACTTCTTCCTCTTCGCCTACGTTGGATTATCAAATTGATATTTTCCCCAACCCTGTGTCAGGCGCATCGCTTTTTATCAGGTTTAATCAGGATTTTGAATCTTATCATAAAGTTCGACTGGTTAATAGCCAGCAGCAGGTGCTAAAAGAAATAGTTCAATTACAACCTGAGGTTAATCTTTCATTGAGCTCAATTCCTCCCGGATTATATTTCATTCAATTTTTCCGGAAAGAAGGTATAATTTTCAGCAAGAAATTTATACGTATCTGACCTCATGGTAAAAACAGCTAAAAAACGATTGTGGTGGACGCTGGGTATTATTCTTTTTATATTGATAGCATTACGGATTGCTCTGGAACCTATCGCTCTGCACTATGTGAATAAAGCTCTGGCGAATCTTGAAGGTTACAAAGGAGAAGTAAAAGATATCGATATTGCCCTATACCGCGGGGCTTACCGGATTGAGTCACTTATTATAAAAAAAATTGATGGAGATTTTCCTGAACCCTTCGTAAATATTCCGGAGATGGATATTTCAATAGAATGGAAGGCTATCTGGCATGGAGCCATTGTTGGTGAAATAGTGATGGAAGAACCCGTGTTGATTTTTGCCAAAAATACGGCAGGAGAGAATCAGGCAGGCGAAGATGGAAACTGGCTTGAAACTTTAGATGCGCTTATACCAATTAAAATTAACAGCTTTGAAATCAAAAATGGTAAAATAAAATACCAGGACTTATCTGCTACTCCGAAAGTAAATATTGAAATTTTAGATTTATATGGTACTGCTACCAATTTGAGTACAGTTCTGGATGAGGATAAAAAGCTTCCTTCCCGTATAGAAGCTACGGCGAACACCAGTGGGAATGGCGGTTTAACCCTTGAAATGGACTTGAACATGCTAAAAGAAATTCCTGATTTTGATTTGGATTTAAGTGCCGAACATGTGGAACTTCCCTTTTTGAATGATTTTACAGAAGCATATGCCCATTTCACCTTTAAGGAAGGAACCCTGGATGTTTTTTCCGAAATTGCAATGGATGATGGTCAATACAAAGGTTATGTAAAGCCTATTCTGAAAGACATCAAGGTCATCGATCTGGATGATAAATCGACAACCTTCTGGAGAAAAACCTGGGAAGTGGTCGTCGGAGCCACAATGAAGATCTTCCAAAATCAGAAGGAAGAACAATTTGCCACGGAAGTACCGTTTAGTGGCAATATGACCGGCAGTGACGTAGGAATAGTGGCGACCATCGGCAATGTATTGAAAAATGCCTTTGTTGAAGCTTTTGATGCCCAGATTGATAACAAAGTAGATATTAATAGTATAAAGCAGGAGGATGAGAAGAAAGGGCTGTTTGACTTTCTAAAAAAAGACAAGGAGAAATAAGGATTAGATTAAGGTAAAAAAAGTCGCTCTCCCTAGACAGACGGTGAGTGGATGCAAGAATATTATTGGCCATTAGCTTTTAATAGAACATGCTTAAATGGCTAAAGCCAATTTTCCGACCTGCTTATCAAACCGGTTAACTCTAATTTCTTCGAAAAACGACTTTCCAGAATACCTCAAACCTTATATTTTGGTTATATTTCGTCTGCACGACATAATCCCAATGAAAGAACGAGATATTCATTGATTCTCATAATTTATACAACACAGTATATTAACAATTTATGGAACGTAGAAAATTTGTAAAACACAGTGGTATAGCACTGGCAGGGACCGGGATTTTGAGTGGGGAAACATGGTCTGCAATTCTTCGGCAAAAAAGAAAAACAGCACCCAATGATAAAATCCAAATTGGCCTCATAGGGTGCAATGGAATGGGATTTTCAGACCTTTCATCCTTACTAAAATTGCCGGATACCGAATGTGTGGCGTTGTGTGATATTGACCAACGCGTGCTGGACAAAAGAACTGCAGATCTGGAGAAAAAGGGATTGAAGAAGCCCGTCCATTACAGCGATTACCGGAAGATGCTGGAAGACAAGAACATAGATGTCGTAGTCATTGGGACTCCGGATCATTGGCACTGTCTGCAATTAACAGATGCGTTGGAAGCCGGTAAAGATATATATTGTGAAAAACCGATTGCCAATTCCATCCGCGAGTGCGATGTAATGCTGGATAAGGCAAATAATTCTGATCGCATTATCCAGATCGGACAATGGCAACGCAGTCAGAAACACTTTAATGACGCCATCAAATATGTGCGTTCCGGAAAGTTAGGAAAAATACGGGAGGTGAAAGTCTGGTCCTTTCAGGGATGGATGAAGCCGGTTCCCGTAAAACCAGATACTGCTACACCAACAGGAGTGGATTATGCCATGTGGCTGGGACCTGCATCGAAACGCCCGTTTAATGAAAATCGGTTTCATTTCAATTTTCGCTGGTTCTGGGACTATGCAGGTGGAATGATGACTGACTGGGGTGTGCATCTGATGGATTATGGGATCTATGGCATGGATGTCGTCTATCCTAAAAGTGTCATGGCCATGGGCGGAAAATATGGTTATCCCGATACGGCAGAAGAAACACCCGACACCATGCAAACCGTGTATGACTACGGTGACTTTTCTATGCTATGGGAACACGGAACCGGGATTAATTCAGGGAATTTTGGCATGAACCATGGGATCGCATTCATTGGCAACGATGGTACATTAGCCCTGAACAGAAGCGGTTGGAAAGTTATGCCGGAACAAGAAGGAGGCAAAGACAAAATCGAAGCTATAGAGTGGAACCCATCTGTAGATAATGGTCTGGATCTTAATACGAAAAACTTCATCGATGTGGTCAAATCACGGGACAAGTCTGCTCTAAATGCACCGATACAGGTAGGCTACAATGCAGCGGTTGTTTGTCACATGGGTAACATTGCATTGAAAGCAAATGAAAAGATTCACTGGGATAATGACAAGCGCAAGTTCAAAGAAAAATCTGCCAATAAGCTATTAGCTGCAGATTACCACAACGGATGGAAAATGCCCCGCTAAACATTTTCTACCATGAAAACAAAATTTCTGGTTATATCGATAATCACCCTCTTTTTTGGTATAAAAATAATCTCCGGTTGCTCGGAGGAAAACCCCGGTATTAATGTAAAAAAGGTTGATCCGGACAGTTCGGATTTGATATTCACCGGGGTAGAATCCTGTGCGTCATGCCACCAGCAGGAATGGAAGGACTGGGAGAATTCCCACCATGACCTCGCTATGAAAGAGGCGACTTCCGAGTATGTTCGCGGAGACTTTTCCAATACTACATTCCGTCATCAGGGCGAAATATATCGGTTTTACAGAAATGGAGACCAATATATGGTAGAAGCACCTGGGCCGGACGGTGAGAACCATGATTATCAGGTGGCCTACACATTTGGATGGACACCACTTCAACAGTACCTCATACGGTTTGAACGGGGCAAATATCAGGCGCTCAATATCGCATGGGATACAAAAAAATCAAAATGGTTCGCGTTGAATCCCAATGAAAAGATTGTCCATGGAGATTGGCTTCATTGGACCGGCGGAGCCATGAACTGGAACACCATGTGCGCCGATTGCCATTCAACCAATTTGAAACAAAACTATTTTGCAGAAACGGATTCTTTTCACACCACATGGTCTAGCATCAATGTGAGCTGTGAATCGTGCCACGGTGCCGGGGGTAACCATGTCGCATTTATGCACAGTGATTCAGCCGGACAAGCCACGCTGGACCGTATCAGAAAAGACCTGCACGTGACCGGAATTTCTACTCAGGATGAAGTAATCAGTCAATGTGCATCTTGCCATTCACTCCGTGAGAAGCTCACTCCCTACTACCAACATACTGGGAATTATCTCGATCATTACAATCCCAACCTCCCCCACCCGGAATCATATTTTGCCGATGGACAGATCCTGGGAGAAGACTATGTATATGCCTCTTTTCTTCAAAGCAAAATGTATAAGCACGATGTTAAGTGCCAGGATTGCCATAATCCACACACATTGGATTTACGTTTTATCACACAGGACAATCAGCTGTGTATGCAATGCCACGAACCCAAATACAACAAAGAAACCCATCATTTCCATGAAGTGGGAAGCGTAAGTGCTCAGTGTATAAGCTGTCATATGCCGGGTCGATATTACATGGAGATAGATTATCGCCGTGATCACAGTTTCCGCATTCCGCGCCCGGATCTTAGTGAGAAATACGGAAACCCTAATTCCTGTAATGATTGTCACAACGATAAAACACCTGCCTGGGCAGCACGTGCGATCGAAAAATGGTATGGTGAAGATCGTCCCTCCCACTTTTCAGAAGTTTGGCTGAAGGCTGACTCCATGCTTGCAGAGACTATTCCGGAACTGGGGACACTT